>Ga0268299_1001360_pt1 | contig 44655 bp, 34 predicted proteins | sample NOBtaG_FD_193484 | JGI IMG/M metagenome (GOLD analysis project Ga0268299, IMG submission 193484) | Activated sludge microbial communities from bioreactor in Nijmegen, Gelderland, Netherland - NOB reactor | ecosystem: Engineered > Bioreactor > Aerobic > Activated sludge | place: Netherlands... | reverse complement strand
AACTCCTCCACCAGGACTCGAACCTGGAACCTAGCGGTTAACAGCCGCTCGCTCTACCATTGAGCTATGGAGGAATCGCCCGCCGCGGGTGCCTCCTCATCGGCTGGATGAGGCCCTGCCTTGGGCTCCAAGCGTAGGTGGCGGCTACCTCTGGTCAAGCCCCAACGCCCCAGCGTCCCGCTCCTGGCCCGGCCAGGAATCGCCTGCCACCAACCTACTCGCTTCGGCCAACTCGTACAGGTACGCGACACACTTCGCCGCGGGCGCCATCCTTGCTCCCGACTTCCCGCCGCGCAGCTCCCGACCCCCTGGCGAGCGCTCCGGCCCCGCGGCCTCCCCAACCCCGCGGCGGCGACCCCGCACCCCCCCGCCCCGCCCGGCACTTCGGCACTTCGGCACTTCGGCACTTCGGCTCGTCGGCTCGTCGGCACTCAACCCCCCGCACCCACCCGCCCTCCCCGCGCCGCCATCGTCACGCCCACCCCAGCAGCCAACGCCGCTTCACGCTCGGCACTCCCCAGCCCGAAGGCCTCGTGCGCCGCTCGCAACGCCCGCTCCCCCACGGCCTCGCTCACCACGCACGAAATCCGGATCTCCGATGTCGTGATGTTCTCGATCAGCACGCCCTCCGCCGCCAGGGCCTCGAACAGCATCGACGCCACCCCGGCGCTCGTCCGCATCCCCGCGCCCACCACCGACACCGTGCTCAGCCCAACGTCGAACCGCACCGCCTCCGGCGCCCTCGCCTGCGCACCGGCAAGGTCCGCCGCCGCCTTGTGCACGATCGGCGTGATCTCCGCAAGATCCTTCCGATCAATCGTGAACGTCAGGTTGATCGTCCCAGGCCCGTCATCCTCCTGGATGATGTCGTCCACGCTGATCCCCGCCCCCGCGATCGGCCCGAACACCGCAGCCTGAATCCCCGGTCGGTTCGACAGCGCGCGCAGCGACACCCGCCCGACGTTCCGCTTCAGCACCACCGAACTGACAATCCGGCTTTCCATCTCCGGGTCTTCTCCCAGCACCCGCGTCCCCGTCTCCGCCCCACCCCCGCCCGGCCTGTGGCTGTGCAACACCCGCAGCGGCACCCCGTACTTCTTCGCCAACTCCACCGCCCTGGGGTGGATCACCTGCGACCCCAGCGCCGCCGCCTCCAACATCTCATCGTACGTCACCACCTCGCGCCGCCGGGCGTCGGGCACCAGCCGCGGGTCCGCCGTGTACACCCCCTCCACATCCTTGTAGATGTCGCACGCCGCCGCATCCCCCGCCTCGATCAGCGCACCCGCCAGCGCGACCGCCGTGGTGTCGCTCCCGCCGCGCCCCAGCGTCGTCGTCTCCCCGTGCTCCGTCACCCCCTGGAACCCGCACACCACCGGCACCCGCCCAGCCCGCAGTTCCTCCCGAATTCGCGACGAGTCCACCCGCGTGATCATCGCCCGCCCGAACGCCGCGTCGGTCCGGATCCCCGCCTGCGCCCCCGTCAGACTCACCGCCTCCAGCCCCATCCCCTGCAGCACGAGGGCGAACATCGCCACCGACACCTGCTCACCCGTCGCCAGCAGTTGGTCCAACTCCCGCCGATCCGGGATCTCCGCCGCCGTCTTGGCCAGGTCGATCAGGTCGTCGGTCGCGTCTCCCATGGCCGACACCACCACCACCACCGCGCGCCCGGCCCGGCGTTCCTCCACCACCCGCTGCGCGCACAACTTCATCTTCCCCGCGTCGGCCACGGACGACCCGCCGAACTTCTGCACCACAACCGCTCGGCCGATGCTGCTCACGCCCTGCACTCCTGCGTCATCTTCCCCTCACCACCGCCCCGCGCCCACCGCTCACGCACGCGCCGAAGCGATCGACCGCCGAACCGTAGGCGACAGCCCCGTCGCGTCCGCCGCCGGCATCGGCAGCCCCGCGCGTCCCAGCGCCCGCCGCCACCGCGTCCGCTCACTCTCGCTCGCACCCAGAAACGCCGCGTCGATCGGCAGGTTCACGTCCGCCGCAAGGTCCGCGATCTGCTCATCCGTGAAGTCCACAAACGGCGTCTGGATCGTCACCCCCGTCTCCGGCGCCTCGATCGACAGCAGCCGACCGCACACCAGCGACCGATCGCACGCGTCCGCGATCCGCTCCAGCACCTTCTCGCTTCCGCTCGCTCCCCCCCTGGCCTCAGCCTCCTCGCCCCCGGGCCCCCCAAGGTGAATCGGCCACACGATCCGCGTCAGCCCCTGCCGCAGCGCCTCCGCCCCTGCCGCCAGCAGCATCCGCGACTGCTCCTGCCCCGTCGCCCGCAGATCCGTTGGGCCCGAGTGTGCCTCCACCCGCCCCTCGATCACCGCGCCCAAGTGCGCCAGCGTCCCCGCGTGCCGCGCCGCCGCCAGGCGTGCCTCGCGCTGCGCTGCCTGCTCGGGCCGGCACACGCACCACGCCACCGGCCGCTTCCGCGCGCCCGTCGCGCCATCCTCCGATACCGCCCCCACGGGCTTGCACACCCCCTCGATGAAGCACGCCAGCAGCCCCGCAAGGCCGCCATCGGTCACGATCAGCGCCGGCTCGTCGAACATCTCCATATCCGTGCTATCGGCGGGGCCCCAAACCCGCCTGCACATTGGCCCCGCCCGCACCCGCCCCCGACCCTACTCCACCCCAACCAACCCCGAAATGCCGAGGGGCGGACTCGAACCGCCGACCTGAGCGTTATGAATGCTCCGCTCTAACCAGCTGAGCTACCTCGGCCTGAGGACGCCATCGTATCCCCCGACCGCCCCGCTGCCAATCACCGCGCCCTGCGCCGCCCCCCAACTCGCGCGCCGCCTACCCCCGCAGCGCCCGCACCGCCGCCGCCCGCTCCTCACCCTTCTTCCCGAACACCGCCGACCCCGAAACCAACACGTCGCACCCAGCCTCGATCACCCGCTCCGCGTTCTCGGGCTTGATGCCCCCGTCCATCTCCAGCCGCTGATCCTCCCGCAGCACCGCCCGGATCGCCCGCGTCTTCTCGAGCGACGCCTCGATGAACGCCTGCCCTCCGAACCCGGGGTTCACAGACATCACCAGCACCAGATCCACCTTGCTCACATGCGGCAGGATCCGCTCGACTGGAGTGGGGGGGTTGATGCACAGCCCGCTGGTCACCCCAAGCCGCCGAACCTTCTCCGACACCTCCTCGATCCGCCCCGGCTCGATCACCTCTACGTGAAACGTCAGGTGATCCGCCCCCGCCTTCGCGAACGCCTCGAAGAACATCTCCGGGTTCGTCACCATCAGGTGCACGTCCAGGAACGCCCGCGGGCACGCCCGTCGGATGTCCCGCACCATGTCCGGCCCCAGCGTCAGGTTCGGCACGAAGTGCCCGTCCATCACGTCCACGTGCAGCAGGTCCGCCCCCTTCGCCAGCACGTCGGCACAGTCCTCCGCCATCCGCCCGAAGTCCGCCGACAAGATCGACGGCGCCGCCAGCGGCAGGTGCGGGGGCGACGTGAACAGATTGCGGATCGTTCCCATGCACCTATTGTGCCACCTCCGGCCGCGCGCCGCACCTCTCCCCGCCACGCGCCGCCGATCGTCTCACGCCACCCTCGCGTGACCCCGCCACCTATCATCGCGGGATGACCACGTCCGCAACCTCGCACAAGGGCAAACAGGGGGCCGCCTCCGCCGCTCCCGCCTTCTCCCACGCCGCCGCCCTTCGTGCCCTCCAGGCCGTCGGGCAGGACCACCTCCTCCGCTTCTACGACACCCTCTCCCCCGACCAGCAGCGCGGCCTCCTCGTCCAGATCGCCGCCCTCGACCTCCCTCGAATCCCCTCCCTTATCGACAACTTCGTCAAGTCTCGCCCCAAGGCCGAGGTCGTTGGTGCCGTCCAGCCCGCGCCCTACTACCCACTCCGCACCGACACCCGACACAAGCCGTGGAACCGGGACGAGTACAAGGCCAAGGGCGCCGAACTCGTCCGCGCCGGCAAGGTCGCCGCCTTCACCGTCGCCGGCGGCCAGGGCTCCCGCCTCGGCTTCGAGGGCCCCAAGGGCTGCTACCCCGCCGGCGCCGTCACCGGCAAGCCCCTCTTCGCCTGCCTGGCCGACTGGATCCTCGCCGCTCAGGAACGCTTCGCACCCACCCCGGGCACCCGCGCGAGCATCCCCTGGTACATCATGACCAGCCCGGGAAATCACGACGCCACCGTCGCCTTCTTCAAGCAGCACGACCACTTCGGCCTCAACCACGCCGACGTCATGTTCTTCCCCCAGGGCGTCATGCCCGCACTCGACATCAACACCGGCAAGATCCTCCTCGAATCCCCCGCCTCCATCGCCCTCGCCCCCGACGGCCACGGCGGCTCCCTCAAGGCCCTCCGCGCCTCCGGCGCCCTCGCCGACATGAAGGCCCGCGGCGTCGAACTCATCTCCTACACCCAGATCGATAACCCCCTCGTCCGCGTCATCGACCCCGTCTTCCTCGGCCTCCACGCCTTTGCCCCAGACTCCTCCAACGAGATGTCCAGCAAAATGGTCGTCAAGGCCCACGCCGCCGAGAAGGTCGGCGTCCTCTGCAAAATCGGCGACCGCGTCGGCGTCATCGAATACTCCGACCTCCCAGACGACCTCGCCAAGAAAAAATCCACCGACGGCGGCGGCCTCGCCTTCAACGCCGGTAACGTCGCCATCCACGTCATCTCCGTCGCTTTCCTCGAACGCCTCACCGCCGGCAACGGCTTCGCCCTCCCCTTCCACCGCGCCGAAAAGAAGGTCCCCTGCATCGACCTCAAGACCGGCAAGCCCATCGCCCCCGAGAAGCCCAACGCCGTCAAACTCGAAACCTTCGTCTTCGATGCCCTCCCCCTCTGCAAGCACTCCCTCGTCCTCGAAGCCGACCGCACCGACGAGTTCGCCCCCATCAAAAACGCCTCCGGGCCCGACAGCCCGGACTCCTGCCGGCTCATCCAGTCCCAGCGCGCCGCGCGCTGGCTCGAAGACCACGGCCTCCGCGTCCCCCGCCAGTCCGACGGCAACCCCGCCTGCGTCCTCGAACTCTCTCCACGCACCGCCATGTACCCCGAGGACCTCAAGGGCTTCAAACTCCCCAAGCCCCTCGTTGCGGGCACCAGCGTGGCGCTCTAGTCCGTGCTCGCCGCCCAACCCCACCCCAACCTTGCCTCCCTCTCCAACTCCCTCAGGCCGCACACCCGCTTTGCCCGCCTTGGCCCCACCGCCATCCCCGCGCTCCTCGTCCACCCGGACTGGGCCTCCCCCGCGCCGACCGTCCTCTGGCTCCACGGGCGCACCGTCTCCAAGGAACTCGATAACGGCCGCTACCTCCGCCTCCTCCGCGCCGGCATCGCTTCCTGCGCCGTCGACCTCCCGGGCCACGGCGAACGCCTCGACCACCGCCTCCAGCAACCCGCCGCCGTCCCCGAACTCCTCGAACGCGGCATCGCCGAGATCGACACCCTCCTCGCCGCTCTCGCCTCGCCCCCCTTTGCCGGGCTCTTTGACCCCGCCCGTCTTGCCCTGGGCGGCATGTCCGCCGGCGGCATGATCTCCCTCCGCCGCCTCTGCGACCCCCACCCCTTCGCCTGCGCCGCCGTCGAGGGCACCGCCGGGGACCTCGCCCTCCTCTACGGCCCCGGAGGCTCCCGCGCCGACCCCTCCGCCTCGGCCGCCACCTTTCCCCCGGCCCTCCTTGCCCGCCTCAACCCTCGGCAGAACCTCGCCGCCTGGCGGCCCATCCCCATCCTCGCGCTGCACTCCGAATCCGACCAGATCGTGCCGGTCGCCGCCATCCGGGACTTCCTCGCCGACCTCCGCCTCCACTACGCCGCCCACAACGCCGACCCCGCCTCGATCACCCTTACCACCTGGCCCTTCACCGGTGCCCCGCTCGAGCACAACGGCTTTGGCCTCAAGGCCAACGACGCCAAAACCGCCCACGTCGACTTCCTCACTCGCCACCTCCGGCCTTCCGCACCGCCCTCCCCCGGCACCCAAAGTTAGGGCTTAGTTTGTGGTCGGTTTTCGGTCGGGTGGTCTGAACGCCCCCACCGGCTATCCTCAATCTTCTCGCGCGGGGGCTTTGACCCTACCCCTCCCCCGCGCGGCTGGTTGGGCACACTTGACGCCCACCCGTCTCGCAGGGCAGGATGCCCGTGCCGGAGAGCGAGAGATTCGGTCGGAGACCTCCGGAACCCGGTCAGGGACAGACGCCATGGCCAAAGCCGCCGCACCCGCTCGTTCTTGGACCGAACTCAAGCCGCCACGAAAGGCGGTCATCCCCGAGGGCCTCTGGCTCCGCTGCCCGGGGTGCAGCGGCATGCTCTATCGCAAGCAACTCGAGGCCAACCTCCACGTCTGCCCCGATTGCCAGCATCACTTCCGCATCTCCGCCGCCGAGCGCATCGAGCAACTCACCGACACCGGAACCTTCGAGCCCCTCTTCACGGGCCTGGCCTCCTGCGACCCCCTCCAGTTCAACGACCTCAAGCCCTACCCCGCCCGCCTCGCCGCCGAGCAGGACCGCTCAGGCTGCACCGACGCCGTCAAGGCCGGCTCCGGCTTCATCAAGGGCCGCCAACTCGTCCTCTGCTGCCTTGACCTCACCTTCATGATGGGCTCCATGGGATCCGTCGTGGGCGAGACTGTCACCCGCTCCATCGAGCACGCCACCGCCACGGGCCTGCCCCTCCTCATCGTCTCCTGCTCCGGCGGCGCCCGCATGCAGGAGTCCGGCCTCTCCCTCATGCAGATGGCCAAGTCCTCCGCCGCCCTCGCCCGCTTCGACCGCGCCGGCGGCCTCTTCATCAGCCTCCTCACCGACCCCACCACGGGCGGCGTCACCGCCTCCTTCGCCATGCTCGGCGACATCATCCTCGCCGAGCCCAAGGCCCTCGTCGGCTTCGCCGGCCCGCGCGTCATCCAGCAGACCATCCGCCAGGAACTCCCCGAGGGCTTCCAACGCTCCGAGTACCTCCTCGAAGCCGGCATCGTCGATCGCGTCGTCGCCCGCGGCCAACTCCGCAACGAGATCGCCCGCGTCATCGACTACGCCGGCAAGTAACCCCCTCCCAACTTTCCCCCGGTGCCCGACGCGATCTCCCCCACGCGCGCCGACTCCCCGCCCCTCTGGCGATTCCTCGCCGCGGGGCTCGCCTTCTCCCTCTTCACCGCCCTCGCCTTCCCCCCACTGAACTTCTGGCCCTTCGCGGTCCTCGCCCCCGCGCCCCTCGCGTGGGCCGCCCTCGTGCCGTGCCCCGCGAGTCCCGCGCGCCGCAGTGACCGACTTCGCTGGCGCGCCCTCGCCATCCTCCTGGGCGTACTCCCGCTCTGGATCATCCAGCAGCGCTGGCTCATCAACGTCGCCGGCCTGTGGTACATCCTCCTCGCGCTCTACCTCGCGGTCTTCCCCTCGCTCGCCGTCGCGATCACTAGCGCCCTCCGATGCGCCCGCCTTCCCCTCCCGCGCCACCTCGCCCCCGCCGCCTTCGCCATCCTCTGGACCGGCCTCGAAGCCCTCCGCGGCGAGGTCATCTGGGGCGGCTACGCGTGGTTCCTCGCCGCTCACCCGCTCATCGACAGCCCCGGCGCCCGCGCCGCCTCCGCCCTCGGCACCTACGCCGTCTCCCTCTTCCTCGTCGGCTGCGTCGCAAGCCTTGTCCACGCGGCCCCGCGCGCCGACCGCCGACGCGGGCTCGCCTCCGCCGCCGTCTTCGCCGCCCTCTGGCTCGCCGCCTGCCTCATCGCGCCTTCCCCCGCCTCCACCCCGGCCTCCGCGTCGCCGCGTGCCCTGCCCGTCGCCCGCGTCGCCCTCGTCCAGACCAACGTCCCGCAGGACAACAAGGAAGCCTGGAGCCTCGATCAGAAACGCGCCGACTTCGCCCGCTTCCTTGCACTCACCCGCCAGGCCGCAGCCTCCAACCCCGACCTCATCGTCTGGCCTGAGACCATGTTCCCGGGCCTCGCCCTCGACCCCGACAGCCTCGCCGCCGAACGCGCCGCCCAACTCTCCTGGCGCGTCAAAGGCCCCCCCGGGTCGCCCGACTCCGCCCTCCCCAGCACCGTCTACGCCGACGAACTCCTCGCCCTCCAGCGCGAACTCAACATCCCCATCCTCGTCGGCTGCATCGCCTACGACCGCCTCGGCCTCCGCCTCGACGACACAGGCCGCGTCAAACTCTCCCACGATGGCAAGTTCAACGCCGCCATCCTCCTCCGCGACGGCCGCCCCGACCCCGACCGCTACGAGAAACTCGAACTCATGGCCTTCGGCGAGGTCATCCCCTACGCCTGGCGTTGGAAAGCCCTCCAGCAGTGGGTCGGCTCACTCGGCGCCGCCGGCTGGGTCTTCGACCTCCACTGGGGTCGCCGCGACACCGCCTTCACCGTCCCCATCCGCGCTGCCGCAACCGACGACCCCAACCAGCCCGCCCCCGCCCTCCGCTTCGTCACCCCCATCTGCTTCGAGGGCTCGATGCCCCGCGTCTGCCGACGCCTCGTCCGCGCCTCCCTCGCCTCGCCCGCCCCTCCCGCCACTCCCGCCCCAGTCGGCGCCATCATCAACATCTCCAACGACGGCTGGTTCGGCTCGGCCCCCGGCGGCCGCGAGGTCCACCTCCTCACCCTCCGATGGCGCGCCCTCGAACTCGGCCTCCCCGTCCTCCGAGCCGTCAACACAGGCCTCTCCGCCGTCATCGCTCCGGATGGCCGCCTTTCCTCCACACTCCCCCCTTGGACCGACGGCGTCCTCGTCGCCGACGTCCCCACCCCCGATGCCCCCGCCTCCGGCATCATCTCCTTCCTCACCCTCGGCAACGCCGTCGGATGGATCTGCCTCGGTCTCTCCGCCCTCGCCACGCTCCTCATAGTGTTCCCCGCTCGCCCCCCGGGCCGATCCTCACTCTGACAGCCCGCCCGCCTGCCCCTCGCCACCGCGCCGGAGCCACGCCATGAACGTTACCTGTCTTCTCCGCGCCGTCCGCCACGCGGGCACCGCTCCCGCCGCGATCTTGCTCGCCGCGGCGATTGCCGGCTGCGCGTCGTCGAACAAGTCCGCCTCGTCATCCAGGCCCGCGTCCCCGTCGCAGCCCGAGGGCTCGACCGCGGCCGCTCAGGGGCCCAGCGCGCTGGAACTCTCCGAACTCCGCGAGCAGGCGCTCGCCCACCTCGCCCAGGCCGGCTCGAGCCCCGACGCCGAGGAACGCTACAACGCCATCGAATCGACGATCCCCGTCCCCACGCGCCTCGAAGCCGCGGTCCGGCGCGGGCTGACTGATCCCGATGATCGGGTCCGCATCGTCGCGATCATGGCCGCAGGGCGCGTGGGCCTCTGCCGTGTCGCCGATCAGATTCGTCCCTTCCTGGGCGATCAGTCCGAGATGGTCCGCGCCGCCGCCATCTTCGCCCTTGTCCGCTGCGGCGAGCCGATCGACCAACTGCCCCTCGCCTCGCTCCTCCAGCACCCCAGGCCGCTCTTCCGCGCCCACGCCGCGTATATCTTGGGCGAACTGGGCAACCCCTCGGCCCTGCCCCTGCTCCGCGAGGCCGCCATGGACCCCATGGCCCGCGCCGACCCCGCCCAGGCTCGCATCTACCGCCTCCAACTCGCCGAGGCCATGGTCAAACTGGGTGAGAGCGGCGCCCTTCACGAGATCCGTGCCGCGCTGTACCCCGCCCAGCCCGGCGAACTCGAGGCTGCCGCCTTCGCCGCGCAGGTGCTCGGACAGGTCAAGGATCGCGCCTCGGCCGCCCAACTCCGCTACCTCACCGAGGCCAACGACCCCCGCGCGGGCCGCATGCCCGCCGAGGTCCGCCTTGCCGCCGCTAACGCCCTGGTCCGCATGGGCTATGGCGATGGCACCTTCGTCGCCGCCGAGTATCTGACCAACCAACTCCCCTCGATCCGGGCCCAGGCCGCCCTGCTGCTGGGCGAAACCCGCCGCCGCGCTAATCTCCCGACGCTGAAAGGGATGATGGTGAGCGACCAGGACACCCTGGTCCGCGTGGCCGCCGCCGCGGGCATTTTGCGCATCACCGATGGGGACCCGACCGACCCCGACCGCCGCCCGGGGCCCGCTCGCTAGGCGAACCCCAACCTCGCCGGTCCGCTGCAACCGTAACCCCCGGCCGCAACGTACCTTGACACACCGGGCCCGGTTCGGGTATCACTCCCTCCACAGCCCGGTCCCGCGTGCGTTTCGCGGAAAGGCTTGCTAGACTCTCCACCCCCCGGACGGGCCGACCCAGGCCCCTCCTCAGGCTTGACCATCCCGGCGGGCGGACGCCCGCTCGAACACGATCCTCGGCAGGAGTACCCAGTGCACATCGTCACCAAGATTCTCGCGGTCTTCGGCGCCATCCTCAGCGTCCTCCTCGCGGCCCTCACCATCTCCTTCGCCGCCAGCGCCGACGCCATCCGCAGCCAGTACCAGAACGAGCAACTCGCCCGCATCGCCGCCATGGAGAGCAGCAGCGCCCAGAACACCATCTGGAACCGCGAGAAGGCCATGCTGCAGGAGGCCGCCAAGGTCGCCGAGACCGAGAAGGCCGCCATCGAGGCCCAGAAGAAGACCCTCGAGAGCGAACTGGCCAACAAGAACTCCGACCTCCAGAAGGCCCGCCTCGACGACCAGAGCGTCAAGAACACCGTGGACAACCTGACCGCGACGGCCAAGGCCAACGCCGCCCTCATCGAGGCCCTGACCAAGGAGATCAGCGAACTCCGGGCCGAGCGCCTCGCCTCCACACGTCGCGAGACCGAACTGGTCGACCGCCTTAACGACCTGGAGAGCCAGCGCCAGGTCCTCGAGCAGAACACCCGCGCCCTGCAGGAGCAACTCGCCGAGGCGAAGTTGACCATGGAGCGCATGAAGTCCGGCGTCGCCTCCTCCGCCGACCAGCCCTACACCTACAGCGGCCCGGTCATCCAGGCCCGCGTGGTCAACGTCTCCACCAGCCCCGCCGGCGGCGAGATGGCCGAGATCTCCGAGGGCTCCGCCGTCGGCATCAAGCCCAACATGAAGTTCTCCATCGTCCGCGACGGCAAGTTCGTCGCGAACCTCATCATGACCTCCGTGGACGTGGCCCGCGGTCTGGGCCGCATCGACAAACTCGGCCGAGGCGTCGATATCCGCTCCGGCGACATCGTCCTCTCACGCCTCGACTGAACCGGCACGCTCAATTCCCCCGCCCCCCCGCCCCCCGCCTCGAATCACGGAGCACCCATGAGCCAGTTCGGAATGAACATGCCCGGCGGGCAGGGCCGCCGCGGACCGCAACTCAACGTCTACACCGGTCTGCTCTTCCTCGCCGTCGTCGCGCTCGCCACCGCCTGCGGGTTCATGTACGTCGGTGCCGCCAAACTCGGAGCCGGCGGCGACCCCTTCACGGTCCAGAACCCCAAGGACATCAAGTTCGCCAAGTGAGCGCGGCGATTGCGCCGTGCCAGATCCGAGGGGCCCGCCGTCACGCCGCGCGCGCCAGCGCGCTCCGCGTTCGAGGGTGAGCCCGCGGGCCGACCCCTGAAAACCGCTCGGTCTGCCGTCGGTGGAGAAACCCCCACCCGGCCGTTGGCCCGCCAGGGCCCCGCGGCGGGCTTCTGCCGGGCGCGCCCCGCGGACGACCCGGAGGCCCACCCGACCCTCACGGCGAGCACCTGAGCGATCGCCGTAAAACTCCACGCTTGCGCGCAATCTCGCGGTCATCCGCCGGAAACCTGAATCCGCTCGGCGGCCCGCGCGGCCCTTATCCGATCCGCTCGACCCCGCCCATGTAGGGCCGGAGCGGCGCGGGGATGACCACGCTCCCGTCGGCCTGCTGGTGGTTCTCGAGGATCGGGATCATCAGCCGGGGGCTGGCGGCGACGGTGTTGTTGAGCGAGTGGCAGAAGACGGTGTGGCTCTTGCCGCCATCGCCGGCGGGGCGGTAGCGCATGTTCAGGCGGCGGCACTGGAAGTCGTAGAGACGCGAGGCCGAGTGCGTTTCGCCGAAGGCCCCGAGGGCGCCGCCCTCGCCGGCGCGCCCGGGCATCCAACTCTCGATGTCGATCATGTCGGCGTTCTTGGGCCCCAGGTCGGCGGTGCAGCACTGGAGCAGGCGGTAGGGGATTGCCAGCGATTGCAGGAGCGACTCGACGTACCCGATCATCTTCGTGTGCCACGCGCGGCTCTCGGCCTCGTCGGCGCGGGTGATGACCACCTGCTCGACCTTGTCGAACACGTGCACGCGGTAGAGGCCCGCGGTGTCCTTGCCCGCAGCGCCCGCCTCGCGGCGGAAGCAGGTGCTGACGGTGACGTACTTGAGCGGCAGGGCCGACTCGTCGAGGATCTCGTCCTGGTGCAGGCCCATGAGGCCGACCTCGCCCGTGCCGGTCAGGTACAGGTCGTGCCCGGTGTCTCCGCCCTGGCGGGCGCGTTCGGCGATGTGGTAGGCCTGCTCGCGCCCGGCGGGGAAGAAGCCGGTGCCGATCATGCACTCTTCGCGGACGAGGACAGGGACGGACATGGGCTTGAAGCCGTGGGCGTGGACCATGAAGTCGAAGGCGTAGCGGAGGATGGCCTGGTGGAGGAGCATGCCGGGCCCGGTGAGGACGTAGGAGCGGGTGCCGGACATCTTGACCCCGCGTGGGCCATCGACGAGCCCGAGGCGGTCGCAGAGGTCGATGTGGGAGCGGGGCTTGAAGCCGCGCTGGGCCTCGAAGGGGATGGCGGGGTCGAAGCCGGGCGGGCTCCATCGGCGGACCTCGACGTTGTCGTCGTCGGAGGCGCCGACGGGCACGTCCGGGTCGGGCGGCAGGGGGATGGTGAGGAGCAGGCGGTGGAGGTCGGGCTCGATGCGCGCGACGACGGCATCGAGTTCGGCGATCTGGGCCTTGAGCGCGGCGGGCTTGTCGAGGATGGTCCGGAGTTCGGCCTCGAGCGCGGGCTTCTGATCGGGCGGGGCCTTGGCGATGGCGCCCTTGAGTTGGCCGATGCGCGGGCCGGACTCTTTTTCGAGTTTCTTCTGCTCGGCGCGGAGGTTCTCGCGCTCGGTGAGGGCCGCGCGGTGGTCCTGGTCGAGGCGGAGGACCTGCTCGAACTGGACCTCGATGCCCTTCTTGGCGGCGCCGTCGCGGAACCGGGCGGGGTTCTCGCGGAGTTGCTTGAGATCGATCATGGGGCGGAGTCTACGCGGGCTATGCTGGGGGATGGCCGTGCCTTCGCGCTCAAGCCGGGCGCGGTACCGCGAATACCTGGAGACAAGGCGTCAAACCGCTTCTCCCCCCGGCAAGCCGGAGGGCGTGGGAAGTGGCGGCTCGCCGCCCCCCCGGCGGGACTGGATCGACGCGACGCCCGGGGGCCCGCCGAGGCGGGCGCACCGGTCGGTTGGGCAACTTGCCCGCGCGATGTGGAGCCTGCTGCGGGGGCACGGGTGGCTGGTGGCCGGGGCGCTCTCGACGCTGACATTGGCGACGGGGCTGGGCCTGATCTCGCCGCTGGCGACGAAGGTCGCGTTCGACTACATCATCCTCGACACGCCCGGGCCTTCGGGGATCCCCGCGTGGCTGGGGCTGCCGACCGATCGCGTGGCGCTCCTGTGGCTCCTGGGCGGGGCGATGGTGGTGATCTCGGCGGTGGGGCTGGTGGTGGGGATGGTGGGCCGGTACCAGATGACGCGGCTGACGAAGTTGGTGCAGGCGCGGATGCGTCGGCGGGTGTTCGGGCACCTGGCGCGGCTGCCGCTGCACCGGCTCAGCGCGCTCAAGAGCGGGGGGATCAGCGGGATCCTGCGCGAGGACGCGGGCGTGGTCGGGGAGATGCTGTTCTCGGTGCTGTACAACCCGTGGCGGGCGGTGCTCACGTTCGCGGGGGGCCTGACGGCGATGGCGCTCTTGGACTGGCGGATGCTGGTGGGCGGGCTCTTGGCCGGGCCGGTGGTGTACGTGAGCCATCGGACGTGGATCACGCGGATCCGCCCGGTGTTCCGCGACATGAAACAGACGCGGACGGCGGCGGACGCGCACGCCGCGGAGGTCTTTGGCGGCGTGCGTGTCGTGCGGACGTTCGGGCGGGCCCGAGGCGAGGCGGGCCGGCAGGCGCGGCGGAACCACCTGATCGCGCGGCAGGAGATGCTGGTCTGGTGGTGGTCGCGGATCATCGAGGGCGTGTGGTCCATCCTCATTCCCGGGGCATCGGCGGCGGTGCTGGTCTACGGCGGGTCGCGGGTCATCTCGGGCAACCTGAGCATCGGCGACGTGGCGGCGTTCACGGCGTACCTGCTCATGCTGCTGGGGCCGATGGAGGTGCTGGTGAGCACCGCGGCGAACCTGCAGAACAACCTCGCGGGCTTCGATCGGTGCCTGGACCTGCTGGAGGAGCCGACGGAGGACGACCTTGCGGCGCGGGCGGCGCTGGCGGCGGCGCCGGGCGGCGGTGATGGGGGGTTCGTGCCGGAGGTACCGTGGGGCGCGATCCGGTTTGAGGGCGTGTCGTTCGCGTACCCGGGGCACGAGGCGCGGGTGCTGCAGGGGATCAACCTGGAGATCGGGGAGGGGGAGACGGTGGCGCTGGTGGGGGCGAGCGGGTCGGGGAAGACGACGCTGTGCAACTTGGTGGCGCGGTTCTTCGACCCGACGGAGGGGCGAATCACGATGAGCGGGGTGGACCTTCGGCGCGTGGACCTGGCGGCGTATCGGCGCGGGCTGGGGATCGTGGAGCAGGAGGTGTTCCTGTTCGACGGGACGGTGGCGGAGAACATCGGCTATGCGCGGGCGGGCGCGGGGCGAGAGGCGATCGAGGCGGCGGCGCGGGCGGCCAACGCGGCGGAGTTTGTCGAGCGGCTCGAGCACGGGTACGACACGGTGATCGGGGAGCGCGGGGTGAGGCTGTCGGGCGGGCAGAAGCAGCGGCTGGCGATCGCGCGGGCGCTGCTGGCCGATCCGCGGGTGCTGATCCTGGACGAGGCGACCAGCAGCCTGGACAGCCACAGCGAGGCGCTGATCCAGCGGTCGCTGCGGGGGCTGATGGAGGGGCGGACGTGCCTGGTGATCGCGCACAGATTGGGGACGATCCGGCACGCGAGCCGGATCGTGGTGCTGGAGCGCGGGCGGATCGCGGAGGTTGGGAGCCACGAGGAGTTGGTGGCGAAGGAGGGGTTGTACTACGAGATGCTGCAGGTGCAGTTGCACGCGGGGAAGGACTACGCGGCGTGAGTGGGTGAGCGCGTAGAGGCGCGGGCGAGCGGCGGGCCGGACCGGGGGTGAACGGCGTGGCCCGCGCGGCGGCGGTATGCTGGGCGCATGGACCATTTCCGGTATGAGGACGGGGAGTTGTACTGCGACGGCGTGAAGGCCGTGGACCTCGCGGCGTCGGTGGGGACGCCGGCGTACGTGTATTCACGCGCAACGCTGGAGATGCACTACGACCGCCTGGTGAAGGCGTTCGAGGCGCTCAGGCCGATGGTGTGCTTCAGCACCAAGTGCTGCTCGAACCTGCACGTGCTGAAGGTGCTGGCGCAGCGCGGCAGCGGCCTGGACGTGGTCTCCGGGGGCGAGTTGCACCGTGCGCGGCTGGCGGGCGTGCCGGCGGAGAAGATCGTGTTCGCGGGTGTGGGGAAGACCGACGAAGAGATCCGGGATGCGCTGGGGCGAGGGGTCGGGTCGGACGTGCCGGGGGCGGATCAGCCGATCGGGCTGTTCAACATCGAGTCGGAGGGCGAGTTCGAGGTGATCGCGATGGCGGCGCGGGCGATGGGTGTGCAGGCGCGGGCGGCGCTGCGTGTGAACCCGGACGTTGAGGCGGGCGGGCACGCGTACGTGTCGACGGGGCACAAGGCGAGCAAGTTCGGGGTGGACGTGGAGCACGCGAAGGTGCTGTTCGAGAAGTTCGGGCACGAGAAGCACCTGAGGCTGGCGGGGGTGCACATGCACATCGGGTCGTCGATCACGACGCCCGAGCCGTATGTGGAGGCCGTGAAGCGGATCCTGGCGCTGATGGACGCGGTGGAGCGAGACGGGCGGACGAAGATCGAGGTGCTGGACCTTGGCGGGGGCTTCGGGGCGGATTACCAGACCGGGACGGCGCCGTCGGCGGCGGATTTCGCGGCGGCGATCCGGCCGCTGCTCGAGGAGCGGGTGAAGAGAGGGCTTCGGATCGTGCTGGAGCCGGGGCGGACGATCGCGGCGAACGCGGGGGTGCTGCTGACGCGGGTGCTGTACGTAAAGCAGAGCGGGCGGAAGAAGTTCATCGTGTGCGACGCGGGGATGAACACGCTGATCCGGCCCGCGCTCTACGGGAGTTTTCACTTCATCTGGCCGGCGAGCGTGTCGCCGCAGCACGAGCCGCCGCGGCGCGCGCCGGTGATCGATCTGCCGGGGCTGGAGTCAGTGGACGTGGTGGGCCCGGTGTGCGAGAGCGGGGATTTTCTGGCGCAGGACCGCCCGATGCCGCCGGTGGCGAGGGGGGACGTGCTGGCGGTGTTCTCGGCGGGTGCGTACGGGATGACGATGGCGAGCCGGTACAACAGCCATCCCTTGCCGTGCGAGGTGATGGTGGAGGGGACGCGGGCGCGGGTGATCCGCGAGCGGGAGAGTGCCGAGGACCTGGTGTGGCACGAGCGGGCGGCGCGGGACGTGGGGGTGTGAGGGGGGGGAGGGGGGAAGAAACGGAAGAGCGGGAAAGCAGGAAAGCAGGAAGACGAGGGGAGCAGAGGTTCAGAAAAGCGGGAAAAGGGGGCCAGCCGGGCATGTCGAGGGGCCGGGGCGTCAGGCGGCGTCGTATGATCGCGGGCTGCGATGGCGTGAGGCTGGTGAGGGGCGGTAAAGGGGGGTCAGGAGCGTGGCCGTGGGCGAAGCAAGCGGACAGGTGACGCGTGTGGCGCTGGTGACGGGGGCGAGCCGGGGGATCGGGCGGGCGATCGCGCTGCGCCTTGCGAAGGACGGCCGGCACGTGGTGCTGATGTCGCGGAGCGCGGCGCCGCTGAGCGACCTGAAGGCGGAGATCGAGGCGAAGGGGGGGGGGCGGGCGACGGTGCGTGCCGTGGACGTTGCCGACGGGAAGGCGCTGGCGGCGGCGGTGGAGAGCGTGGCGGAGGAACTGGGTCGCTTGGACATCCTGGTGAACAACGCGGGGATCACCAAGGACGGGCTGATCCTGCGGATGAGCGACGAGGACTGGGGGGCGGTGATCCAGACGAACCTGACGGCGGCGTTCGTGGCGTGCCGATCGGCGGCGCGGCCGATGATGCGGAACCGGTTCGGACGGATCGTGAACATCGCCAGCACCTCGGGCGTGGTGGGGAACGCGGGGCAGAGCAACTACGCGGCGGCGAAGGCCGGCCTGACGGGGCTCACCAAGTCCATCGCGCGGGAACTGGGCGGCAAGGGGATCACGGCGAACGTGATCGCGCCCGGGTTCATCACCACCGACATGACCGATCACCTGCCGCAGGAGGTGAAGGAGAAGGTGACGGCGACCATGGCGGTGCCGCGGCTTGGGACGCCCGAGGACATCGCGGCGGCGGTGGCCTATGTGACCAGCGACGAGGCGGGGTTCCTCACGGGGCAGACGATCTGCGTCGACGGCGGGCTGACGATGTGCTGAAGGGGGGGCGGTCGGAGCCGGGGCGGCCGGGGGGGGAGGGATGGGGAGGGGGGTGCCGATCAGGGACGAGGCATGCGCGAGGCGGACGCCAAGGAGATGCTGAGGCGGGCGGGGCTGCGGGCGACTGGCGCGCGGATCCGGCTGGTGGGCCTGCTGGCGGCGTCGCGAGCGCCGGTGGATGCGCAGTCGATTCTGGATCGCCTCGGGGAGGGGGCGGACCGGGTGACGGTCTATCGCACGCTGGGCGCGCTGGTCGAAGCGGGCCTGGCGCACCGGGTGGACCCGGGGGATCGGGTGTTCCGCTTCCGGCTGACGGATCACTCGCGGTGTGAGAGCGACGACCCGCGGCACGCGGGCGCCAAGCACGACCACGAGCACCCGCACCTGGTGTGCGATTCGTGCGGCGCGGTGGAGTGCATGGACGACGCGGACGTGGTGATCCGGCACCGCGACGCCGGGGCGCGGACCGCCGGCCCCTGGGGCGCGAGCCCGGGAACCTGGGTGGTGAAGCAGCAGTCAGTGACGGTGCGGGGGACGTGCGGGCGGTGCGTGGGCGCGGGGGGGGGTGGGGAGCGGCGGGTCAGAAAAAGTCGGCCATCCACGGGCAGGAGCCCGGAAAGACCGCGTTGAGGGCGGCGATGTCGTCGGCGCTCCCGGCGATCAGGCCGGCGAGTTCGGCCTGCCGCGCGGAGTAGAAGCCGGTGAAGAGTGCCGCGAGGGCGTTGGGGGTGAGGGTGATGGGCGAGCCGGCGGCGTCGCGGGTGACGGCGGCGCGGCCGGAGTCGATGGTGATGGTGTAGGGGCCGGAGTTGTCAGGAAGGGTGGGATCGTCGAGGATGAAGGAGGCGGTCGCGCGGGCGGCGGCCGGGTAGCCGCGGGCCTGGAGGGCGTCGAGCGGGCGGAGGACGCGGGTCATCGAGTATTCGCGGCGTTCGACGGTGAAGGTCTGCGTGGGCAGAAGGGTGAGGATGGGGTGGACGGGCCCGGCCTGCTGGATCACGGCGTCGTCGCCCATGGTGGCGAAGTCGGCGAGGAAGCCCAGCAGCCGGCGGCCCGCGCGGGGCGTGGTGAAGGCGAGGTCACTGAGGGTCAGGTCGTGCTTGCCCGAGTCCTTGCGGGTCTGGGCGAGGAAGACGTACCCCTCGATGGGGCCGCTCGGCGCGTGGGAGACGAGCCAGCCCTCGTAGGTGATGTCGCGCCAGGCGCGGAGGCGGTTCCAGACATAAGGCCCGCGGTCGAGGGGGCCATCGAAGCGGGAGGCCATGTCGGCGTAGCAGGCGCGGATGGCCGGCTCGTCGGCGTCTTCGGCGCGGCGGAGGAGCATGGAGCGATCGCGGATGCCGAGGCGCGCCAGCGGGAGGCGGATGCGGAAGCAGTGCCCCGCCTGCTCGAAGCCGACCTGGCGGTAGAGGGTCTGGGTGGAGGCGTAGAGCCCGCTGAGGTGGACGCCGGCGTCGCGGAGTTCGCGGAGTGCGGCGCGCATGAGGTGGAGGGCGAGGCCCGAACCGCGGGCCTCGGGGGCGACGGCGACGGCGGCGATTCCGGTCATGGGGATGGAGCGCCCGCCGAAGTACTGGCCCATAGGGATGGTGGCGAGGCAGGCGGCGGGCGAGCCACCTTGGCGGAGGACGCGGAGGTGCTCACGGCCCGTGGTGCGGAGGTAGTCCGAGGCGCCGGCGGGCGTGCCGCCGAAGGCGATGGAGACAAGGCGCGCGACGGCGAGTTCGTCCACCGCGAGCATGGGGCCGAAGTGGGAGGCGGTGGTCATGGGCGGCGTGGGTCCGGCTTGCGGGTGAGCGGCGGGGCGCGGAGCGAGGTTCCGCGTCGCGGCCGGCGGCTAGGGATGAAGGAAGGAGAGGTGGAGTTCGGCGTGGCGGAGGTGGAGTTGGGTCCACTCGTCGAGCGAGAGCGGGCCGAGGAGGGGGCTGGGATGGGAGGGGATCTCGCCGGCCTTGAGGCGGGCGAGGGCCTTTTTGAGCCGTAGGGCGCCGTCGGCGGCGGGCATGTCGGGGTAGTCGCCGATGGCGGCGAGGGCGGACTTGGGGAGGCTGACGCCGGCGGGGAAGCCCTTGGTGAGCATCCGGCGCTTCATGAAGGTGGTGCCGATGAAGCGCATGAAGCCGGAGACCTTGAAGGGGAAGCCTGAGTAGGACATCTCGATCCACTTGGCGAGGTGCCCGAAGATGCGTCCTGCGGACCAGTTGCCGACGCGGCCAAGGCGGCCCGCGGCGTCGGCGGCGACGATGCGGTCAATCTCGACGGCAAGGTCGGCGATCGAGTTGAAGCGCAAGGCCCGGCGTCCCGGGACCGTCTTGGTGTTGACGGGCTTGTTTTTGTCGGTCTTCTTGGCCATGCGGGCGGCTCGGAGGGCGGGGAAACCCGGGAACGGGCGCGGGCGGATGGTAGCGGGGTCCCTGCGGACGGCGGAGTGCGGGCCGGCTGGACGCGCCGCGAAGCGAGAGGCGGCGTATCATGAGCCGACGGTCGCATAGCTCAGTTGGCTAGAGCACAGTCCTCACACGACTGGGGTCACAGGTTCAAGTCCTGTTGCGACCATTGGCCCGTTCGCACGCCCCGGCGTGTGCGTGCGTTGGGTTTCGAGGTCCCTTCCGAGCGCCGCGAATCCGTCGAACCCGGTGAACGTCCGCAATGCGTCGCGGGTGTTCGGGGGTGTCCTGAGCGGATCGCGTTGGGATCCAGTGGCTTGGGTTGCCAAGTGCGGCCGGCCGTGCACGGTGAGCGAGATTGCCGTGTGTTGCGCCGTGGATCTCGCGATGGTGTCCTGCCACCTGCAACTGCTGTCGCGTGCGGGGATTCTCCAGTACAGCAAGGTTGGACGGGAGGTCTCGTACGCGGTCGAGTACGGCCAACTCTGCCGAGCCTTCCGTGGGCTCGCCGATGCGATCGAACAATGCTGCCCCGCGGACCCGGCCGGCGCACGCGCGGGAGGCTGCCGTGACAAGCGCTGAGCGCAGGCCCCGCGTGCTGTTTCTGTGCACAGGCAACTCATGCCGGAGCCAGATGGCCGAGGGGTGGGCGAGGTCGCTGAAGACTGGCGCGATCGAGGCGTTCTCCGCCGGGAGGAAGCCGCAGGGGATGAACCCGCCGGCGATCCGCGCGACGGCGGAGGTGGGCGTTGATGTCTCCGGCCACTCCAGCAAGCGCCCGACGGACCTTGGGGTGGAGTTCGAATACGTGGTGACGGTGTGCGATGCCGCGCACGAAGCGTGCCCGGTGTTTCCCGCTCGCACGCGTGTGATCCACGTCGGCTTCGACGACCCGCCGCGGCTGGCGAAGGGGGCGACGAGCGACGACGAGGCGTTGCCGCACCACCGGCGCGTGCGCGACGAGATCAGGGCGTTCATCGAGCGCATTTGCGCGTCCCTGTCCGGCTGGCGAGCCCTGCGCAAGAGGGAGCCTGATGGCCACGATAAGGGCTGTGGATCAGCCCGTGTGCTGCTCGGCCGGGGTGCGTGGAGCCGAGCCCGGCGTCGTGCCGGATCGCTTCGCGGCGGATCCGCGGCGGCTCGGGAGCCCCGGATTTGAGGTCAGGGGGGCTCCTGTGGCGCAGCGGTTCGCGAGGGTCACCGACGCCGCCGCTGGCCGCTCCGCGCGAAGTTCGACGGGTCTACGCGTCGTCGGCGAACGCCCCGCCCGCGGCCAGCGTCGAGTGGGGATCGCTGGCGACGGACGCGACGGCCCGCGCCACGGACTCGTGGACCTTTCGGCTCAGTGGATCGGGAAGGACATCATCCCCCTCGGCGCACTGGGCGATCACACTCGCGGCACGGAGTCTCATGGGCACTGAAACCCCGCGCGCGCCGCTGGAGATGGCGCCCTTGAACAGGCCCGGGTAGCCGAGGAGATTGTTGACGGTGCGGCCATCCAGCGCGCCCGATGCGCCTGCCTTGAGCGCGTCGACCGGCTCGATCTCGGGGAGCGGGTTGGACAGCGCCAGGATGATCTGCCCCCGCCGAACCATCGACGGCTTGAGCAGGCCCGGCCGCCCGGTGGTAAGGCAGAGAACGTCGCCGTTCGAGAGGCAGTCCTCGAAGGTGACTGGCTGGATTCCTCGGCGTGCGGCGGCTCGACACGCATCATCTCCCGGGTCGTAGCCGATCACGCGACGGAATCCGGCGGCCTGCGCCAGCGACGCAACGGCCAGTCCGGCGGCGCCGAGTCCGACCTGCGCGAAGACCATCTCAGCGGGCGCGCGTGCCGCGGCGCGCAGGAGGTTGTTCGCGGCGGCCAGGGCCACGACGGCCGTCCCGTGCTGGTCGTCGTGCATGACGGGAATCGGCAGTCGCTCGATCAGCCGCCGCTCGATCTCGATGCAGTCGGGCGAGCGGATGTCCTCCAGATGGATTCCCGCAAAGCCCGGCGCGAGGCGAACGACGGTCTCGACGAACTCGTCCACGCCGGCGACGTCCAGTACGATCGGGACGGCGTTCAGGTCTACGAGTTGGCCGTAGAACATGGCCTTGGCTTCCATGACCGGGAGGCTGGCCAGCGGGCCGATGTCGCCCAGGCCGAGCACTCGCGAGCCGTTGGAGATCACCGCGACGGTGTTGCCGGCGTTGGTGTACCGTCGTGCCAGGCCAGGGTCGTGCTGGATCGCGCGGCAGACCTTTGCCACTCCGGGCGTATAGACCTCCCGCATTTCCGCCTGAGTACGGATGGGCACGCGCCCCACATGTACCAACTTGCCGCCCTCGTGCATCCGGAGCACTTCGTCGATGACCGTCTCGACGCTCACGCCCGGCAGGAGTTTGACGACCGTCAGCAGCGCCTCGACATCGGCTTCGGTCCGGACCGAGACGGTGATGTCACGGTAGATGTGATGGCGGCCCACGTGATGGGTGGCCGCGGAGATGATGTTTCCGCCCACCGCGGTGATCGCCTGGACGACCGCGGCAAACTGCTCGGGCGTGTTCTCGTGCCGCACGCGGAGGGTCTTGTCGGTTTGCATGGGGGAGGGGATTCTACTCGGCGGGGGCCTGCCCAACGCCGCTGCGTGGTGGAGCATGGCGCGGGGCACGGCGGCGCGCGGTCAACTCGGTTGAGAGTGCGGGTGGCCGTTGCATACGCTGCCGCATTAGGCCGCCCGATCGCGACCGGAAAGGGCACCATCGCCATGTCCACGTGGGCCGCTCGGCATACGCCGAAACTGCTGATCTGTCTCCGCGAGGGATACTCGACCAAGACCTTTGTCAGCGACCTGGTGGCGGGCCTGACGGTCGCGGTGATCTCTTTACCGCTCGCCATGGCGCTGGGCATCGCGAGCATCCCGCAGAGCGTGGCCGACCAACTTGCCGCGGTACACCCGTGGCTCACGCCCCCGGCGATGGGGCTGTTCACGGCCGTCATTGCGGGCACGATCATCTCCGGATTGGGGGGATCGCGCTTCCAGATCGGCGGACCGACAGCGGCGTTCATGCCCCTTGTCTTTGGGATCTGCGCCTCCCACGGGTACGAAGGGTTGGTGCTCGCGACGTGCATGGCGGGGGTCATTCTGATTCTGCTGGGCGCGTTCCGATTTGGCGGAGTGATCAAGTTCGTCCCCTACCCGGTGACCGCGGGGTTCACGGCGGGGATCGGCGTCGTCATCCTGGCCTCGCAGATCAAGGACTTCTTCGGGCTCACGGTCCTCACGCCCGAGGGTGCGCCCGCCACGATCCCCGCGGATTTTCTGGGCAAACTCGAAGTCTTCTGGGGCGCGCGCGGCACGGTCGGGTGGCACAGCGTGGGTATCGGCGTGGGTTCCCTGCTCATGCTGTACGTGCTTCGCAAGATCGCGCCGCGCGTCCCGGCGGCGATCGTGGCCGTCGGCCTGAGCGCGATCGTGGTGAAACTCATGGGCTGGTCGACCACGATGCAGGTTTTCGACGGTGCTCACACCCGCCCGGTGGTCGAGACCATCGGCACCCGCTTCGGCGGGATCCCGTCGAGCCTGCCCGCGCCGCACTTTCCCGCCGTGTCCTTCCAGATGGTGCGGGAACTGATCCCCTCCGCGTCCGCCATCGCGTTCCTCGGGGCGATCGAGAGCCTGCTCTCGGCGGTGGTCGCTGACGGGATGACCGGGTATCGGCACCGCTCGGACCAGGAACTCGTCGCGCAGGGAACGGCCAACATCGCCAGCGCGCTGTTCTTCGGCCTGCCCGCGACGGGCGCGATCGCCCGAACCGCCGCCAACATCCGCAGCGGCGGAAAGACCCCGGTCGCAGGGATCCTGCACGCGTTGTTCATCCTCGCCTTCATGCTGGCCCTGGCGCCCCTGGCGAAGGCGGTTCCGCTGGCGTCTCTGGCTGCGATCCTCGTCATGGTGGCCTGGAAAGTGAGCGAACTCGAGCACTTCCGGAAACTCCTGCGAGCACCGAAGCCCGACGTGCTGGTGTTGCTGACCACTCTCGGTCTGACGGTGCTCTTCGACCTGACGCTCGCGGTGGGCACGGGGATCCTCCTTGCTTCCATCCTCTTCATGCGGCGCATGGCGCAGGTCACGACCGTCACCGGGCTGACAGAGGAACTGGAAGAAGGTCAGGAGACCGAGGCCCCCGACCCCAAGGATCCCGGCTCCGTCCGCGAGAAGCGCGTCCCGCCGGGCGTTGAGGTTTACGAGATCAACGGGCCGTTCTTCTTCGGCGTGGCCAATAACCTCAGAGCCGCCCTCGATCAGATCGAGAAGCCGCCGAAGGTCATCATCCTCCGGATGCGCTACGTCCCGCACATCGACGCCACGGGCCTCAACGCCCTGCGCGAGTTCCACGGGCGGTGCGCCGAGCACGGAACGAGACTCCTGCTCGGTGGCGTCCACGCCCATCCGCTCTTCGAGATGGTGCGTGCCGGGATCGACGTGGAGATCGGCCTGGAGAACATCCACGAGAATCTCGACGATGCGCTGGCGCGAGCCCGGACGCTGGTGAACGGGAACGGCGAGCCCGCGCACGCATGATGGTCCGGCGTCGCCGCACCCGCGTGCCTGCTCTACGGGCCCGGCACATGCGATGGCGAGCCCTCCTCCGCAACCCGGAGCCTCGGCCTATAAGAGCCTCGATGGTTGCCGCGTGAGTTCAGGAGATCCTCCATGGGGCGAGCGAGGCAGACGCCGGTGCGGATCGCGGCGAGGGTGCGTGTGGCGACACCGCGCCGGCGATCGGGAGTCGCGCTCGCGCGGGTCTGTGCGGGCGGGGCGGCAGTCGCCGTGTTGAGTATGGCCTTCGGTATCGGGTCAGCACCGGCCGAACAGCCCGCCGAGGGGAAGGAGGGGCGGCCGGCTGAGGTTCGCGATGCACTGAAGGCCGATTTGGATGCGCGGTTCGCGTTGGAGGCGGGGCCGTTTCTGGCTGCGCAGTGTTTGAAGTGCCACGCGGGTGAGGAGCCGCAGGGGGATCTGAGCCTGGAGGCGCTGGCGCGGGACGGGCTGGGCGGGGCGGGCGAGGTGAATCTGAGGCTGGTGCGGGACATGATCGCAGCGGGGGACATGCCGCCGCCGACGAGGCCCAGGCCGGGCGAGCACGAACGGACGCTCGCGGTGCAGTGGCTGGAGGCGGCGATTGCGTACGTGCCGATGGACGCGGCGGTGGATCCGGGCTGGTTCACGCCGCACAGGTTGAACCGGACGGAGTACCTGAACACGGTGCGCGATCTGCTCGGGGAGGAGGCGCTGGGCGGCCCGGGTGGGGATCTGGCGGAGAGGCTGCCGCGGGACGACACGGGGTATGGCTTTGACAACATCGCCGACGTGCTGAGCGTGTCGCCCCTGGCGGTGGAGCAGTATCTGGCGTCGGCGGAGCGGGTGGTCGAGGCGGCGCTGGGGCCGGTGGTGGAGGTGGGCGATGTGCCGCGGGTGGTGAAGCCGCTGAAGCGCGATAACGGGCAGCCGTTGCCTCGGGGCGGGGCGGTGCTGTATTCGAACGGGGCGGTTCGGGGGCGGATTGAGGTGCCGGCGGAGGGGGAGTACGTGGTGCGGGTGCGAGCGTGGGAGGATCGCGGGGGCGAGGACCACGCGCGGATGGTGCTGCGGACAGGCGGCCGGGAGGTGCGAGGGTTTGAGGTCACGGGGCGACGCGGGGAGCCGCAGGAGTTCGAGGCGCGGGTGCGGGTGAAGGCGGGCACGGTGGAGATTGCGGCGCACTTCACCAACGACTACTACGTGAAGGACAAGGCGGACCGGAACCTTGGCGTGGAGACGATCACGATCGCGGGGCCGCTGGATGAGGCGACGACGGTGCGGCGCGAGGGTTGGCGGCGCGTGTTCGCTCCCGGGGTTGGGGCGAGAGACGAGGGCGCGAAGGCGCGGGCGGTGCTGGGCGCGTTCGCGAGGCGGGCGTATCGACGGCCGGCGTCGAGCGCGGAGGTGCAGGGGTTGATGGGGGTGTACGAGAGTGAGCGGCGGCGCGGCGCACGGTTCGAGCCGGCGGTGCGGGCGGCGCTCTCGGCGTGCCTGGTCTCACCGGCGTTCCTGTTCCGGACGATCGCGCACCCGGACCCGAGGAACCCGGGCGCGGTGCACCGGCTGAGCGGGTACGAGGTGGCGTCGCGGCTGTCGTACTTCCTGTGGTCGAGCATGCCCGACGAGGCGCTGCTGGCGGCGGCGGCGGACGGGCGGCTGGCGACCGACGAGGGGCTGTCGGCCCAGGTGCGGCGGATGCTGGCGGATCCGCGGTCGGCGGCGCTGGTGAAGAACTTCACGGGGCAGTGGCTCCACCTTCGCGGCCTGGAGACGCTGGCGATCGACCGAACGGCGTTTCCGGACTACGACGACGACCTGCGCCAGGCGATGCGCGAGGAAGCGGAGCGGAGTTTCGCCGACGTGCTGTCCGGCGGGGAGGGAGGGGAGGGGCGGAGCGTGCTGGAACTGGTCGAGAGCCGGCACGTGATGGTGAACGCGCGGCTGGCGCGGCACTACGGGATCGAGGGCGTGACGGGCCCGGCGTTCAGGCGGGTGGCGCTGCCAGAGGGCTCTGCGCGGGGCGGGGTGCTGACGATGGCCGGGGTGCTGACGGCGACGAGCAACCCGACGCGGACGAGCCCGGTGAAGCGCGGGCTGTTCGTGCTGGAGCAGTTGCTGGGGGTGCCGCCTCCGCCGCCGCCGGCGGACATTCCGCCGCTGGAGCAGGCGAAGGGCGCGGGCCCGGGGGCGACCGTTCGGGAGCGCTTAGCGGCGCACACAACGATGCCGGGGTGCGCGGCGTGCCACAACCGGCTCGACCCGCTGGGCCTGAGCCTGGAGCACTTCGATGCGGTCGGCCGGTGGCGTGACAGCGAAGAGGGGCGGCCCATCGACGCGACGGGCGAACTGCCCGGGGGCGAGCGGCTCGACGGCGCGGCGGGCGTGAAGCGGAGCGTCATGGCGCGGGCGGACCAGTTTGTCGAGACGCTCGCGGGCAAGTTGCTGGCGTACGCCATCGGGCGAGGCTTCGAGCCGTTCGATCGCCCGGCGATCCGGCGGATCGCGGTGCGCACGAGGGAGCGGGGCGATCGGCTCGATACGCTGATCGAGTCGATCGTGTTGAGCGAGACGTTCCGCACGGCCCGGGGCCGGGAGGAAGCGCGATGAGCACCAGGCTGTCACGGCGGACGATGCTGCGCGGGGTCGGGGTGTCCATGGCGCTGCCGTGGCTGGAGTGCATGGCCCCCGCGGCGCGGGCCGCGACCCGGTGCGCGTCGGCGAGCGCGGCTGGCGCGGTCTGCGGAGCCGCGCCGGTGCGCCTGGCGTTTGTGTTCATGCCCAACGGGGTGAACTACGACGCGTGGCTGCCGCGCGGCGCGAGTGCGAGCGGTGCCGCGGGAGGGGTGGGGGGCGCGGGGGAGTGGGCGCTCTCTCCGACGCTCGAGCCGCTCGCACCCGTGCGGGGGCGGGTGAACCTGGTCACGGGGCTGACGCTCCAGCGGGCGCGGGCCAACGGCGATGGCCCGGGCGACCACGCGCGGTCATCGGCATCGTTCCTCACGGGTCAGCAGGCGCGCAAGACCGCGGGCAACGACATCAAGAACGGTGTGAGCATCGACCAGGTGGCGGCGGCGGAAGTCGGGCGGGCGACCCGCCTGCCCTCGCTGGAGTTGGGCTGCGAGCACGGGCCGTCTTCGGGGAACTGCGATTCGGGGTACTCGTGCGCGTACTCGTCGAACATCTCGTGGCGAGACGAAGCCACGCCCATGGCGAAGATCGTCGACCCCTCGGCGGCGTTCGAGCGGCTGTTCGGGGACGCGACGCAGGCGGCGGCGGCGCAGGAGCGGCTGGCTCGCCGGCAGAGCATTCTGGACTTCGTGCTGGATCAGAGCCGGGCGCTGCGATCGTCGCTCGGAGCCGCCGACACGCGGAAGCTGGACCAGTACGAGTCGTCGGTGCGCGAGGTCGAGCGGCGAATCGAGCGTGCCCGGGCGGAAGCGGCTCCCCCCGCGCTGCCGGACATGCCCGCGCCGCAGGGTGTGCCCGAGAAGATCAGCGAGCACATGGACCTGATGTTCGATCTGCTGGCGCTGGCGTTCCGGACGGATTCGACGCGGGTGGCGACGCTGATGCTCGCGGTGGACGGGAGCAACCGGGCGTTCCCGGAGATCGGCGTGCGGGACGGGCACCACCACCTGTCGCACCACCAGGGCAACGCCGAGATGATCGAGAAGATCCGGCGGATCGACCGGTTTCACGTGGAGCGATTCGCGCGGTTCGTCGCGGCGCTGGAGCGGATGCCGGAGGGTGAGGGATCGGTGCTGGACAACTGCCTGATCATGTTCGGCGGGGGCATCAGCGACGGGAACAAGCACAACCACGAGGATCTGCCGATCCTGCTGGCGGGTGGCGGAGGGGGTGGCGGCGGGGGCGGGGTCGCGACCGTGCCAGGCGGTCGACTGATCCGGACCGCGAGGGAGACGCCCTTGTGCAACCTGTACCTGGCAATGCTCGCGCGGGCGGGGTGCCCGCGCGAGCGGTTCGGGGACAGCACAGGCGAGGTGGACCTGGGCTGAGCGCGCCGCGGAGGCGCGGTGTGTCGAGTCGATCAGCACCCGACGAAGAAGAGGCCGATGTAGTCGGAGAGGTCGTCGGGGTCGATGGTGCCGTCGCCGCTGAGGTCGGCGGCGGGGCATGGGGGGGTGTCGAAGAAGCAGGCGATGTAGTCGGCGAGGTCGTCGGGGTCGAGGTTGCCGTCGCTATTGAAGTCGGCGGGACAGGGGGGCGGCGGGGCCGGGGGGAGCGCGCCCGGCCAGTAGCCGCCTTTGAGCAGCAGACTGCCGCCGGCGCGGGGCCCGGCGTCGATCTGCCCGATGGTGGAACGGAGGGTGATGGTGCCGTCGGTGGAAGCGATGCGGCCGCCGCCCGAGTCGATGGTGGACCAGCGGATGGCGGGTTGGGCGAGCGCGGCGGACGCAAGGAACGAGGCGGCCACGCCAGAGGCGAGCGTTGCGATGCCATGGATGGGGACTTGCGGTGAGGTGTTCACGGGGAGAACTCCGAGTTGTGGTGGTGCGTGCGATGGGGGAGGGGGACCTGGGGAAGTCGGCGAGGCGTGTCAGGGGTTGGTGCCGATGGTGGCGGTGCCCCCGACGGCCTTGAGCAGCACCTGCTTGTTGAGGAGGAAGTTCTCGGCGTACGTGCCGGCGTTGACGCGGATGACGGTGCAGGGCCCGGAGGTGGTGAGGGCGTGGGCGAGGGCGATGGTCGGGGAGTCGGCGGGGACGCGGAGGGTGCCGGCGGGGGCGTTGTAGAAGGCGATGGAGGAGATCTTGTCGTTGGGGTTGCCCGAGCCCGAGGTCCACTGGATGGTGGAGAGGTCGCTGATGAACTGGGTGGTGCCGGTGCCGGTGAGTTGCAGGTAGTTGCCGTCGAATGTGTCGTTCTGGAAGAGGCGAGCGGAGGCGCCGACGGGGAGGCAGAAGGCGAGGGAACTGGCCTGGTCGGTGAAGCCGGCGGGGATGGGCCCGCCGTCGAGGTTGGAGAAGTCGATGTAGTCGTCCATGAAGCGGTCGAGGGCGTCGAAGGTGATGCCGCGGTCGTCGCTCGACCAGCCCGTGGGATCGGCGTAGAGGCGGACCCAGGCGTCGCAGGGAGAGGCGGGGGTGCTGGAGAAGGTGCCGGTGAAGGTGCGGAACTCGGCCATGCTGGTGGAGCCGCTGGGACCGTCGTTGTCGTGGGTGGTGGAGTAGAGGAAGAGGTTGCCCTCGGGGCTGACGTAGAAGCCTGCGGCGGCGTTGAAGTTGCCGTTGCTCCCGGTGCTGTTGGCCGAGCAGTTGAAGGTGCGGGTGGAGAGGAGGGAGAGCCCGAAGGAGGAGGCCGTGAGGTTGACGCGGAAGAGGCGGGCGGCGTCGATGCCGTTGAAGACGGGGGCGGCGGGTGAGGTGTTCCAGGTGCAGGCGAGGTAGAGGGCGCCGTCGGTCTGGGTGATGAAGTGGGCGGTCTGGAAGCAGTAGATGCCGGCGAGGTTGTTGCAGACCTGCCAGCCGCTGATGTCGTTACCGCTCAGGGTGTAAGTGGGGGAGGGGCCGAGGGTGGAGATGTCGTTGGGCTGGGAGATGAAGACCTCGATGGACTCGTTGTTGCCGTAGGTGGCGAGGAGGATGTAGCGTTCGTCGCCCTGGGGCAGTTGGGTGAACGCGACAACGCCGAAGTTGTGGGTGCTGTCGATGGTGTGGGCGAGTTGGACGGGGTTGGCGGGGTCGGAGACGTCGAAGAAGATGACTCGGCCCGTGGAGTTCGAGCCGTTGGGGTCCTCCAGGGGCACGGCCATGATGTTGCCGGTAATCTGGATGCCGCCGGCGTGGTTGTGGGAGGTGAACTCGATGTTGCGGACGATGCGGTCGTTGGAGGGCGGGGGGGAGTCCTGTGTCTCCAGGCCGCGGGCGAGGCGGTTGGACCGGAGGCGGGCGCCGGTGAGCCCGTCGCGCGAGTCCATGCGGACGACGGCAAGGTTGGCGCGGCGGCCGGACTGGTTCTCGCCGTTGCGGCTGACGTAGAAGATGTTGCTCGTTGGGTCTGGGTGGCGGGCGATGCCCTGCCAGTGCAGGGACTGGGTGGGGTCGGGCGCGCTGCCCAGGTGGAAGCCCATCCACTCGCCGTAGCGCTCGAGGGTGTTGAACTGGGCGGTGACGCTGGCGCAGCGCGGGGGCTGCTGGTTCTGCTGGGCTGACGAGGTGGCGGGGGTGATGAGGCCCAGGGCGATCGCGGTGCACGCGGCTCGTGCGCGGGAGTGTGTGCGGTTCATGGGTGGCTCCGGGTGCGGGGGGCGTGGAGGGACGGACGCGGCGGCGGTGGGGGGCTCAGTTCAGGTTGACCAGCACGAGCACGTACCCGCGACCCTTTTCGAGGCGCGACATGGCCTTGCCGATGGCGCACCCAGCGGCCCGCGCGGTGTCCGCCCGCATCGCGTGACCGGGGGTGGAGGCGGTGGTCAACTGGTCGCCTGGCTCGATGGGCCCGTTGGCGTCGGCGTCGGCGAGGGCCCAGACTCGCCCGACCTTGGCGATGGGCATGGAGCCGTCGGCGATCGAGCGCTCCTGGGTGAGGGTGAGGCCCGTGTGGACGCCGTTGGCGCCGCTGATGATGCCGGCGACCTTGTGGTCGTAGGGCGCGTCGGCGACACGGAGGGCGCCGGGGCGGTCCGCGTCAATCACCACGAGCATCCCGGGCTCGGCGGCGGTGCTGTTCCGCGCGGGCGCCACGTCGTAGGGCTCGGCGATGTCGCTGCCCCCGGTGATCTGGAGGACGGGCACCGAGACGACGTTGGACCCGGGGCCGGAGTTGAAGAAGGAGAACCCGCCCGCGGTGTTCACGCCAAAGGACCATGTGGTGCCCGTCTGCACGTTCCGCGCGACGAACCCGGCCGACGAGTTCCCGCTGGCATTGCCCGAGAGGCAGACGACGCGACCGAAGCCGCTGGGATTGGTAACGCCCCCGTTGAAGGCGATGTCGTTCGAGGCGTCGATGGTGAAGGCGGCGTTGGTGGCGCCCGATGAGCGCCATGCCAGTTCGCCGCTATTGCCGAAGTTGAGCGTCCAGCGCTCGAAGCCCGCGGCGGTCGTGACGCCCAGGACCCGGGAGTCGCCCGCGGTGGTGGCGAGGTTGAGCGTGCTCAGCAGCGGCTGCGTGCTCTGCGCGCCCAGCGCCGCCCGGCCCTGGGCGTCCACGCGCACGCCCCGGGTGTTCATCGCAAAGACCGACGACGTGAGCCGCTGGCGCGGCGTGAGTGTGACGAACGGACCCACGCCCGCGGGGGCCTGCACGGCCACTTCGAGCCACAGGTCCGCCTGACTCGCGAACGAGGCCTGCCCGAACTCCACCTCGGCGTTCACCAGCCCGTCGGCGACCGCGACGTTGTTTACCGAACGCGTGACCAGCGGCGTGCCCCCTCCGGAGTTGACGAAGAGCCGGAACTGCAGGTTGGCCGTTCCGGTGAACCGGACGCCGCCGGTTTCGAGCACGCCCTGATAGGACACGAACCCGTTGGTGTTCGACTGGGCGAGCGTGCTCGACGCACTCGCGGCGAGGCCGGCGGCCAAAACGATCGAGAACACAGTGCGACGCATGGGAACCTCCAAGGTGTGGGTGTGCGGTGCTGATCTGCCAGCCCCGGGGGCCCGCTCGGACCCCGGTGCGCTCTCTCTGCGACGCCCGCGTGCTGGCAGCGCCAGGAATTCGCGTCGCTCTCGCTTTTCCACGCCGACGTGGGCGGCGAGGCCCCACCTACCGTTTTCGCACCGACCAGCGAGGCCATCGCCGACGCCGGGCCGGCGGGAACCTCAGACGGGCAGCACATGCAGCACGGTGCGGTCACCAAACTCATGGAAGCGGCGCGTTCGGGCGATGGTGCCGCCGTCGGCGCCCTGTGGGAGCAGGTCTACGCCGAACTGCGCGGGCTCGCCCAGGCCCAGATGGGCTGGGAGCGACCCGGGCACACGCTTCAGGCGACGGCGCTGGTAAACGAGGCGTTCGCCCGCCTCGTGAACGATCCATCCTTGGCGTGGGCCACGCGGGCCCAGTTCTTCTTCGCCGCGGGCGAGGCGATGCGGCGGATCCTCGTGGAGCACGCCCGCGCCCGGGCCCGACTGAAGCGCGGCGGGCCCGGCCTGCCGACCGATGCCGCCGAGCCCGACCCGGGTGCTGGAGCCGGAGGCGCGGCCCGGATTCGGCTCCCCCTCGAAGCGGTGGAACTGTTGTCGGAAGAACATGATCCGCAAATCCTGGCGCTCGACGAGGCCCTGCGGCGCTTGGAGGATGAGGAGCCCGACGCGGCCGCCGTGGTGCGTCTGCGCTTCTTCGCCGGGCTCTCGGGCGACGAGGCCGCGGCGGCCCTGGGCGTGAGCCCGCGGCAGGTCGATCGCGTCTGGGCCTACGCGCGGGCCAGGCTCTACAGGTTCATGGCGGACGGCACCTGACCACGGCGCGACGATCGAGTGGTCGTCGATCAGACGCCTCTTCACCCGCTCCCCTCTCTCCGCACCGGGCCGCATGAACCAGCACACACCCGGCCAATCCGAAGGCGCTCGGCTGAGCAAGGACGATCGCCGACAGGCCCGCGAGGTGTTCGAGGCGGCGCTCGACCTGCCCTCCGCCGAGCGGGCGGCGTTCATCGAGGGCCGGTGTGCCGGCGCCGGAACGGTGCTGGCCGAGGTGCGTGCGCTGCTCAGCGCCCTCGACGCGGCCGGCGATGGCGACGAGCCACACGCACGCCGAGCGGGTCGGTCCGCTGCGCCCCCGATCCCCGTGCCGAACCTGCTCGACACCCCGCGACGCATCGGCCCGTATCGCCTGCTCGAGCGCATCGGCGAGGGCGGGTTCGGCGAGGTCTTCCTCGCGGAGCAGGAGCGGCCCGTCCGCCGACGGGTCGCCATCAAGATCGTCAAGCCCGGGATGGACTCCCGCCGCGTCGTCGCTCGGTTCGAGCAGGAGCGCCAGGCGCTGGCGATGATGGACCACCCCAACATCGCCCGCGTGCTCGACGGCGGCGCCACCGAGGACGGGCGGCCGTACTTTGTCATGGAACTGGTCCGGGGCGAGCCGATCACCGCCTTCTGCGCCAGGCACGCCCTCCCGCTCCGCGAGCGGATCGAACTGCTGCGCACCGTCTGCGAGGCCGTGCAGCACGCGCACCAGAAGGGCGTGATCCACCGTGACCTCAAGCCCAGCAACGTGCTGGTGGCGCTCTCCGACGTGGGCGGCGGGCGCCCCGTCGCGAAGGTCATCGACTTCGGCATCGCCAAGGCCACCGGCGAGCCCCTCACCGACAAGACCCTCTTCACCGAGCACCGCCAACTCGTCGGCACGCCCGAGTACATGAGCCCCGAGCAGGCCGAGATGACCGCCGTGGACGTCGACACGCGCACGGACGTGTACGCCCTGGGCGTGCTGCTCTACGAACTCATCACGGGCTCGACGCCCCTGGACGCCTCTCGCCTCCGCACCGCGTCGCTCGGCGAGATGCTCAGGCTGATCCGCGAGGCGGCGCCGGAGAAGCCCAGCACGCGGCTGCTCACGCGGTCGGTCCCGCGCGGCGCCGCCGGGGTCGGCGACGCGAGCCGCGGCAACCCCGGCGCGGGCGGGAGTGGGGGGGGGAGTGGTGGGTCGGGGGCCGTCGGCACGCCACCGCTGGGCGAGCCTCGCGCCCTCTCCCGCCTGGTGCGCGGCGACCTGGACTGGGTGGTCATGAGGGCCATCGAGAAGGACCGCACGCGCCGCTACGACTCGGCCGGGGCGTTGTCGGCAGATCTGCAGCGGTTCCTCGACGGGCGCGCCGTGGAGGCCGGCCCGCCCGGCCTGCTGTACCGCGTGCGCACGCTCGTTCGCCGCAACAAGGTGATCGTGCTGGCACTGGCCGGCATCGCCGCGGCGATCGTGATCGGCCTCGGCCTGGCGCTCCTGGGTCTTCAGGAAGCACGGCGGGAGCGCGACGACGCCTTCGCCGCTCGGGCCAGCGAGCGACAGGCTCGGGAGGCCGCTCAGGGCGATCGCGCCGCGGCGATCGACGCGCTCGCCGCCGCGCGCCGCGCGGGGGAGGAATCCGACCGCCGACGCGCCGAGGCGGAGCGCGCCCTGTACCGGGCCACACTGGGCACGGCCGCAGCGGCCATTCAGGCGGTCAACGGATCGGCCGCCCTGACGAGCCTCCGATCCGTTCCGCAGGCCACACGCGGGTGGGAGTGGCACGTGCTCATGGCGCTGGCGGACCGCCGAACCGCCTCGGTGGAACTCCCCGCGGGCGAGCGGGCGATCCACCTGTGGCCCATGCGGAGCCCCGATCGCGCGCTCGCGCACACGGAGCGTGCCGACGGCTCGCTCGCCACGCTCATCTGGGATGTCCAATCGGGCCGGGTGCTCTCGCGCTTCGAGGGCGGCCACGGCGCGATCGGCCCTGACGATGCGCTGGTCGCCATCCCGATCGACGGGGGAGCGCGGCTTGTCGCGATGGATGCCCGCACGGGATCGGCCCTCTGGTCCGTACCGGCGCCGGCCGGGGGCGCGTGGACCGTGCGCGCCGCGTGCTTCGCGCTCGACGGGAGCCTCCTGGTCGCGGGAGATGGCCTGGGCGGCCTGACATTCCTCGACGCCGGTAGCGGGGCGATCGTTCAGCACGTCGCGCCGGATCCCGCGGCCCGGTACCCAATGGGCTTCGTCGATCTCGGTGGCGGGCCCGCCCGGCACGTCGTCTATCTCGGCCGACGACCGGGCGGCTTCAGACTCAATCTTCTCGATCGGACAGACCCGACCCTCATCCACGACCTCCCCGAGGCCAACGACATCTCCTCCGAGAGGTCGCACGTCGTCCGCAACGCCAACTTCATCTCTCTGCGAGCCGATCGGCTCCGCTTCGTGCCCGCAACCCGGCTTGCCGGAGGGATCCTCCCGCCCGACATCGATTCGGCCGAATCAATGGTGGTTGTGACCGACACCTTTGGAGGGCTCGCGCTTGTGCCGCTTGCCCAGGGTCGGGTTGGAGTCGAATCAACGCCCTCGGAGGGGGTCCTTTCGCCCCCGGCGCGATATCACTTCCCCGCGGCCGACGAACTCGTCAGACAAGTGGCCTTCACGAGCGACGGGGAGGCGATCCTTATCCGAGGCGATTCGGGTCGGGCGGGCGTCATCCCGCGGGATGCCTTCGCCGCGGCGTTCTCCGTGGGGTTCGGCTCCCACGCCCTCGGCCGGTTCACGCCGGACGGCGGGCTCGTCGCTCGGCTCGGGTGGGGCTCGGTTTCCGTGATCGATGCCGCGCTGGGCCTCCCGGTCTGGAGCCGACCGCTGAGTTCCCTGGTGTTCCATGCCGCCGCCTGGTCGCCCGATGGTCGCCGCCTCCTGCTTCTCACCCTCCCGATCACCAGGACGCCCGACAGCGCCAGCGAGGTCTACGTGGTCGATGGCGACACGGGCCGGATGCGCCTCGCGCTGGGCTTGACGGCGTACGAGCCCGATCCTCGCCTGGGAAGGGCCGCCCATCCCTGGATCGGCCACGCCGCCGACGCCGCATTCCTCGCCGATGGCCGAAGAGCCGTCATCGCGGGCGAGGACGGCTCCCTCCGCGTCCTCGACACTGACACGGGCGTCGCACTCGACGGACCCGCGCTGCCCCCCACGTCCGGCAACGGCGAGGACCCGGGCGTGAGGCTCATCCCCTCCCCCGATCGCGCGCTGCTGGCGCACTTGGTGCGCCGGCCGGGGTTGTCGGGCGGGCCCCTCCGATCAGTAGTCGTTCGCGATGCCACCTCGCTCGCGCCCGTCGCGGAACTGAAGGTTCCAGGCGTCTCCGCCACCCGAGCCGCCTTCGCACCGGATGGCGACGACCTGCTCGTGGGATACACCGATGGCAGCGTGGTCCGCTGGCGCCTCAGCGACTCCACACCCGTCTGGCGGTCCGCGCCGCTAGCGCCCGGGGTCGTGGCGCTGGCGATCTCCCACGACGGCTCACGCGTGGCGGCGCTGTGCGAGGCGACTCAGGCGACCATCCTCGACGCGGCGACCGGCGAGGTCCTCGCGGAACTGCCGCTCTCGGGCGCCGGCGCGTCCGACGCGGTCTTCACCCCCGATGCCACGCTCCAGGTGACCTCGTCGGCAACCACCGTCGCCAGCCTCTCGCCCCGCGCTCGGCTGGAACCCGTGCCCCGCGCCTCACGCCACCTCTGGCCCGAGGGACTGGACCTCCCCGCGACCCTTCAGCGCGCTCGGGCGCGGGTCATGGACGCCTACGTCCTCGCGACCGCTTGCTCGCCGTTCGGACGCGGGCTCACCCCCGCGCTGGCCGACCTCGAATCCTCGAACCAGCCGCCGGAAACGCGCGCCCTGGCCGCGAGCATCCTCCGCACCATCGGCCTTCCCCTTAGGGTCAACAACAACGAGGGGCTCCTGGCGCTGCTGGCTCCTCGCTCCGACCCCCAGGCGATCCGGCGGGCCGCCGATCTGCTCGCCGAACTCGCCCAGCGCTACCCCGCCGATCCCCCCGTGTGGGCGAACCTCGGCCACGCCTTCGCGCGCCTCGAGCGTTGGGAGGAGGCAGCCTCCGCGCTCGAAGCCGGCGCCAAGGCTCGCCGTGACCGGGGCCTCGAGCCCTATCCCCAGGCCCTCGCGCTCCTCGCCGTGGCGCAGGCGGCGCTGGACCGCCCGGAACTCGCGAGGCAGGCGGCGATGGAGGCTCTGGCCTTGGCCGACGCCGCGGGCGAGCCCATCGCGCCCTTCGCGCCCGCCCTGCAGGCGAGGTGGGACGCGCTCCGCGGCCTCCTCCGTGCGTCCGACGTGCCCGGGGGCTCGCCGGACGCGCCCCGCCGATAGCGCCGCCGATCGACTTGCCCGGCTCTCGCGGCACCGCCGATCCACTGGCGCCCACTCCGTGCTGGCACTCCCGAAATCATGGTGTAGGCTTGTCCATGGTCACTTGGGGACACGGGGCGCTGCGTCTGCGGAAACTCCGGCATCCGATCGTGCACGCCCTCGTAGCAGCCGCGGGCCTCGTCGCGGCCACGCCCGCCCACGCCCAGCCGACCTTCGCCGTCACGATCGACGACCCCCAGAACCTCTTCGGCCTCCACGGTCCGTGGCTCCGTGACATGGCCCTCGCTGCCGCGAACCTCTGGGGCCAGCACCTCGACTCCTCCGCCTCCATCGAGATCGTGATCCACCCCGACGCCGGCGTCCCTCGCGGCTACGGACGCAGTTTCGTCGCCACCTTCCGCGAAACGGTCAACGGACTCTTCATCGTCGACCAGGGCATGGGCGCCGAGGTCCGCACCGGCATCGACCCCAACGGCACCGACCCCGATGTCGAGATCGCCTTCAACCCCGCGTACGTCTTCGGGCAGTTCTGGTACGACCCGGAGCCCGCCTCACGCTCGACCCCCGTGCCGGGCAACCGCCTCGACGCCCTCTCCGTCATGCTCCACGAGATCGGCCACGCCCTCGTGTACAACGGTTACATCAACGACTTCGACGGCTCCTACCCCCACAACTTCCGCTCCACCTTCGACTTCCTCACCACCTTCGACGGCGCCAACTTCTTCTTCACCGGGCAGTCTTCCACCGATCACCACGGCTCACCCCCGCCGCTCACCTTCGGCAACACCGACCACTGGGGCAACCTCGCCCCGCGCCCCGGCGCCGACCTCATCCCCGAACTCATGAACGGCGTCGTCTTCACCTTCGGCACCCGCTACCACGTCGGCCCGCTCGACCGCGCCGTCATCGCCGATTGCGGCCTGCCCCTCCGCTCCCCCTGCGCCGCCGACTTCTCGGGCGACGGGCTCCTCGACCCCGACGACCTGGCCGACTACATCGCCTGCTACTTCTCGCCCGTCCCCTGTGCGCGAGCCGACTTCAACGCCGACGGGAACACCGACCCCGACGACCTGAGCGACTACATCGCGGCGTACTTCGCCGGGTGCGCCTGAGCCAGCGAACCCCAACCGCGGCCGGGCCCTCGCCCTACTTCCCTTTGAAGATCCGGAACAGCCGCGTCAGCGGGTCGTAGAACTCGTCCACCACCCGCTCCTTCAGCGGGATGATCGCGTTGTCGGTGATGGTGATGTGCTCCGGGCACACCTTCGTGCAGCACTTGGTGATGTTGCAGTACCCGATCCCGAACTCGTCCTTGAGGTCCTTCACCCGGTCGGCCGTGTCCAGCGGGTGCATCTCCAGCGCCGCCGTGTACACCAGGAACCGCGGGCCGATGAACTCCCCGTGCTTGTGGTGGTCGCGCAGCACGTGGCACACGTCCTGGCACAGGAAGCACTCGATGCACTTCCTGAACTCCTGCACCCGGTCCACGTCCGCCTGGGCCATCCGGTAGGTCCCGTCCGCCTCTCGCGGCCTGGGCGTGAACTGCTTGATCCGCTTCTTGATCTCGAAGTTCCACGTCACGTCCGTCACCAGGTCCCGGATGCTCGGGAACGCCTGCATCGGCTCCACCCGCACCTCGCCCTCGGGCAACTGGTCCATCCGCGTCATGCACATCAGCCGCGGCACCCCGTTGATCTCCGCGCTGCACGAGCCGCACTTGCCCGCCTTGCAGTTCCACCGGCACGCCAGGTCCGGCGCCTGCTCAGCCTGGATCTGGTGGATCACGTCCAGCACCACCATCCCCTCCGACACCGTGGTGGTGTACGCCTTGAACGCGCCGCCCGTCTTGTCGCCGCGCCACACCTGGAACGTCACCTGACGCGGGCCCGAGTGCGCGCGGGTTGCTGCTGGTGCCGACATTTACTTGTTCTCCTCGATCACCTTCTTCAGGTCCTCGGGCATCGGCGGAATCGCCTCCCGCCGCGTGCAGATCGACCCGTCCCCCGACAGCGTCTGCACGTGGTTGAACTTCGAGTACTCGTCGCTCTTGCTCGGGTAGTCCTCGCGGAACTGGGCCCCCCGGCTCTCCTTCCGTTCCACCGCGGCCAGGGCGCACGCCTCCGCCACCGTCAGCAGGTTCCGCAGGTCGATGCACGTGTGCCAGCCCGGGTTGTACTCCCGGTTGCCCCCGATGCCCACGTTCTTCGCTCGCGCCTTGAGTTTCTGGAGCCCTTCCACCGCCCGGAGCATCTCGTCCTCACGCCGCACGATCCCCACCAGGTCCTGCATCATCCCCTGCAGGTCGCTCTGGATCGTGTACGGGTTCTCGCCCTTCTCCCCGCGATCAAACGCCGAGAGCGCCCACCGGTTGATCTCGTCCACCTGCTGCGGGTTCACCGCCGGCGCCGCGGCGCTCTTGGCGAACTTCGCCGCGTGCTCCCCGGCCAACTTCCCGAACACGATCAGGTCCGACAGCGAGTTGCCCCCAAGCCTGTTCGCCCCGTGCAGCCCGACGGCCACCTCCCCGGCCGCGAACAGCCCCGGCACCTTCGACATCTGCGTCTCCGCGTCCACGCGGATGCCGCCCATGCAGTAGTGCGTCGTCGGCCCCACCTCCATCGGCTCCTTGGTGATGTCCACCCCCGCCAGCGTGATGAACTGGTGGTACATCGACGGCAACTTCTTCTTGATGTGCGCCTCGCCCCCGGGCAACTTCTCCTTGATCCACGCGATGTCCAAAAACACCCCGCCGTGCGGCGACCCGCGCCCGGCCTTCACCTCTCGATTGATGCAGCGCGCCACGTGATCCCGCGTCAGCAGTTCCGGCGGACGATTCGCGTGCTTGTCCCCGCACACGTACCGCCACCCCTCCTCCACGTCCTTGGCCACCTGGTTCTTGTACAGGTCCGGGATGTCGTCGAACATGAACCGCTTGCCGTCCTTGTTCAGCAAGCGCCCGCCCTCGCCCCGCACGCCCTCGGTCACCAGGATCCCCCGCACGCTGGGCGGCCAGACCATCCCCGTCGGGTGGAACTGCACGAACTCCATGTCCTGCAGTTCCGCCCCCGCCCGCACCGCCATCGCCTGCCCGTCCCCGGTGTACTCCCACGAGTTGCTGGTGATCCTGAACGCCCGACCGATCCCCCCCGTCGCCAGCACCACCGCCTTGGCCTTCCACACGCGGAACCGCCCCAGTTCCCGGTCGTACCCCAGCGCGCCCACCACCCGCGAGCCCGGGCCGCTCTCGGTCAGGAGATCGACGATCGTCATCTCCATGAAGACCTCGATCCCCTGGTGCACGCCGTGGTCCTGCAGCGTGCGGATCAGTTCCAGCCCCGTCCGGTCCCCCACGTGCGCCAGCCGCGGATAGCGGTGCCCGCCGAAGTTCCGCTGGTTGATCCGCCCGTCGGTAGTGCGGTCGAAGACGGCACCCCACTCCTCGAGCTCCCGCACCCGGTCGGGGGCCTGCTGCGCGTGCAACTGCGCCATCCGCCAGTGGTTCAGGTACTGCCCGCCGCGCATCGTGTCGGCAAAGTGCACCTTCCAACTGTCGCGGTCGTCGTTGTGCGCCAGCGCCGCGGCCATCCCCCCCTCGGCCATCACCGTGTGCGCCTTGCCCAGCAGGCTCTTGCACACCAGGCCCACCTTCACCCCGGCGGCCGACGCCTCGATCGCGGCGCGAAGCCCCGCGCCCCCGGCGCCGATCACCAACACGTCATGCTCGTGCGTCTGGAACGGAACAGTCGTCATGTCAGATGATCCTCAAGTCCGTGAACCACCCCGCCGACACGCTCCGCACGTAGAAGTCCGTGAACCCCACCCAGAACAGGCTCACCCACGCCCACAGCATGTGCCGCCGGTTCAGGCAACTCACGCAGTCGTACGCACCCTTGCTCGCGCTGGTCCCCACCTTGTCGTTCCGCCCGCCGATCAGGTGCCGCAGCGAGTGGCACCCGAACGTGTAGCACCCCAGGAAGATCGGGTTCAGCGTCAGCACCAGCGACCCCACGCCGATCCCGAAACTCCTCGTCCCGTCCGTCCCCGTGAACACGTACGACTTGACCGCGTCCCACGCCAGCAGCACGATGAACACGATCGCCACGTACAGGAAGTACCGGTGCACGTTCTGCATCACCAGCGGCAGCCACCGCTCGCCCCGATACCGCTTCCCCCGGAACCCCGGCTCACCCACCGCGCAGTTCGCCGGATCACCCCAGAACGCCTTGTAGTACGCCCCGCGGTAGTAGTAGCACGTGAACCGGAACCCGCCCGGGGCCCACAGAATAAAGAACGCCGGCGACAGGCTGATCCCCGCGATCGCCCCCGGGATCCAACTCGGCCACGCCCCGAACCACGCGTGCCCCGTCGCCGCCGCCCCGGGCATGTCGAACAGCAGCGGGGAATAGAACGGCGACAGATACTCCCCATGCAGGAAGTACTTCCCTTCAAACGCCCGCAGCGTGCTGTACACGATGAACGCCGTGAACCCCAGCGCCACCGCAATGGGCTGCGCCATCCACCCGTCTCGCCGATTCGTTTCCCCGAACGACCTCGGGGTCGGCAGCACCTGCGGCAGGGGAAGGGGGGCCTGTGCCATACGCACGCTCTCCGTCGCTCACCCGCCTCGCAGGCAGGCCCGATCGCGAGCACACCCGCTCGCGCCGGAGTTTTCAGAAAGTCTTGAAACTATTGACGCTCTCACCCGCCTCGTCAAGCCCAACCCATCCGCGCGAGTCCCCCCGCCGTTCCCCCATTGAGGCGCTCGGCGTGAAAAGGCTTGCGTAGGCATCAGGTCAGCACCCTGCGTTGGCGTCGGCCGTGGAGTCGCCCAGCATAGCCACCGGCACCAGCGCTTTCAGCCCCGCCCGGACTTCAGCAAACGAATCGCCTCATCAAACGCCCCCAGTCGCCGCTCCAACTCGAAGTATGCCCAGGGCGCCTCCTCCATCCTCCCCTCCCGGCCCAGGTGCTCCAGCCGCTTGGCCGCCTCGAACGCCCCCAACGCAAAGAACGTCCCCAGCGTCCCCGCCAACTTGTGCGCAGCCCGATCCAAGCCCGCCCCGTCGCCCGCCGCGATGGAGCGCCGGATCGCCTCCAAGGACCCCGCCCGGGTCTTCTCCAGCACGCCCAGCAGATCGTCCAGCATCCCCACGTCGCCGCCCAGGTTGTCCATCAGCGCCTCGGCATCCAGCGCCGGCGCCTCCGGCACCGCCCCGACCTCCACACGTGACCCCGACCCGGCCGTGCCCCGCGCCCGCACGCCCACTTCCGCGCTCTCGCGAGCCTCCGCACCGCCCGCCACCCCCGCACGCACGCCCAGGATCCGCTCGAGCATCTCGAACAGCGCCTGCCGCTGTATCGGCTTGCTGATGTAGTCGGTCATGCCCCCAGCGAGGCACCGCTCCTTGTCCCCGGCCATCGCGTGCGCCGTCATCGCCACGATCGGCACGCCCGCGAACCCCGCCGCCGACCGGATCCGCGCCGTCGCCTCGAACCCGTCCAACTCCGGCATCTGCACGTCCATGAAGATCACGTCGAACCCGCCCGGGCCCGCGCCCAGCGCCCGCTCCACCACCTCCCGCCCGTCCCCCGCCAGCGTCACGGCGTACCCCCGCCGCTCCAGGATCCGCCGGATCGCCTCCTGGTTCACCGGGTTGTCCTCTGCAACCAGCAGCCGCGCCGCCCTCTCGCCCATCGCGCCCTCCCGCTTCACAGGAGTTCCGTCATCCCGTCGTACGCCATCTCCACCGGGATCGCGTGCCCGATCTCCCGCAGCACCTGGTTGATCAGCAGGTGCTTGCGGTGGAGCGCTTCATCATCCTGCAGCGGGTCGTGGTGCGTCACGATCCACCGCTTCGCCCCCACCAACTTCGCCAGCAGGCACGCGTTGCTCACGCTCGTGTGACCCCACCCGATCTTCTTCGGGTACTCCTCGTTGAAGTACTGCGCCTCGGCAATCAGCAGGTCCACGCCCCGGAAAAACTCGATCTGCTCCAGGTGCGGCGTGAGCAGCGGCGACCCCGGCTCCACCCCGTCGGGCCGCCCCAGATACCCCTGCAAGAACTCGTTGTCAGTCAGATACCCGATCCGCCGCCCCGCCACCTCGATCCGGAAGCACAGCGTCGCGCCCGGATGATTCGCAAACCCCCAGTGCACCGCGATCGGCCCGAACTGCACCGGGTTCTCGCGCAGATGGTGGAACCGCATCGTCGCCGCCATGTCCCCGATCTCCACCGGGAAGTAGTCCCGGTCGAGTTGCCCCTGGAAGATGCTCCGCAGATCCTTTCGGAACCCGCTCCCGCCGTAGATGTCCAACTCGTACCCCCGCATGTACGCCGGCGCGAAGAACGGGAACCCCTGGATGTGATCCCAGTGCGTGTGCCCGATCAGGATGGGCACGGTCCGCGGCTTGTCCTTCAGCAACTCCGCGCCCAGGTCACGGATCCCCGTCCCCGCGTCGAACACCACGACCTGATCGCCCGCCCGCACCTCCATGCACGCGGTGTTGCCCCCGTGCCGCGCCGTCGCCCGTCCCGGCACCGGGATCGACCCCCGTGTGCCCCACAGCCGCAGCATCGGCCGGCTCATGTCCACCGCCGGGATGTACACCTCGCCGCCGGGCCCGGTCGCCGGATCGCTCTCCAGACCCCCCGAGGACGCACCCACCCCCGCCCCTCCGGGACCCCCCGCCGGCGCCCCTTTGGCAAAGTACGCCCCCACCAGATCCACCACCTGCTGCCGCCGGAACGGCTTGGTCAGGAACCCGAACGCCCCCAGTTCAGTCGCCCGCTGCACGTCCGCCGGGAACGACCGTGCCGAGCACATCACCACGCCCACGCCCGCGGTCGCCGGGTCATCCTTCAGCCTGCGCAGCACGTCGATCCCGTGCAACTTGGGCATCATGATGTCCAGCAGCAGCAGCCCAGGCTTGGTCTCTCCGACCATCTTCAGGCACGCCTCGCCGTCCTCGGCGTGCCCCACCACGCTGTACCCCGCGTCCCCGAGGATCCGCGTGAGCATCAGCGCCGTCTCGGGCGAGTCGTCGGCAATCAGCACGCGGGCAGCGGCGCTCTTGGCCATGTGGGCACCTCGGGGTAGTCTGGCCATCCTACCAGCCCCGTGCGCCCCGCTTCAGCAACCGCCCTCGCCGCCCGATAGCCCTTCCGTGGCCCCGGGCCAACGCGCGATTGCTGCGCGTCCCGCATCCCCAGGTGCGCCCGCCTCCTCCCCCCTGAGGGCCCGATCGGTTATCCTCATCCCCCGCGGGAGGAGACCTCGACCCTTCGACCTGTGAGCCCTCCCATGAGCACGTCCAAGACCAAGGCCGCCAAGATCACCCCCACCC
>Ga0268299_1001359_pt1 | contig 44661 bp, 35 predicted proteins | sample NOBtaG_FD_193484 | JGI IMG/M metagenome (GOLD analysis project Ga0268299, IMG submission 193484) | Activated sludge microbial communities from bioreactor in Nijmegen, Gelderland, Netherland - NOB reactor | ecosystem: Engineered > Bioreactor > Aerobic > Activated sludge | place: Netherlands... | reverse complement strand
AAGACGGTGGAAGAACTGTAATCATGATCAAGAATGGCTGGCACATCCGCTACTTGACCCGCTTTGATGGCCATTCGGCTGATGCGATCTCCGCCGGCCATCTGGAATTGCCATTGGGCGTCCACCGTCAGCAATACGTCGGTCGAGGGCGTGAAACGCACCAGGTTGTCGGTGCTGGAGCCGAAGCTGGGGCCACCCTGGGCTTCGAGGTGGACGTCCGTGTTGAACTGGCCGGTGGCAAGACTGTAATTGTAGTTATAAGCGACCTCTGCGACAGAGTTCGAGTAGGCGTTACTGATCGTTTGATTGAAATTCGGCTGCGGAATCTGGTTGAAGTATACACTTCCTTGATTTGTCTGAAAGTCGCTGACGCTTACATTGAGCCTCCAACTTGTCAGGATGAAGTCGGCGGCAACGCGCGAAGGCTCCATCCACAACAGCACGAGGCACGCGACGGCACCGGCCCGAAGTTTTTGCTTGATCGTTGTCATCGCGCCCGCGGCCCTCCATTCGCATGAACCCGGCTTCCGCAGTTCCAATAACGTTGTATTGCATTTTATCGTCCCAACGGGCTGAAGTCAAAAGTTTCAAGGAAGACCCTGCCCGACGCACTGTTAAGGATTTTTGAGCGAAACAATGACACATCTGACTTTTAGGAGTACCCTCATGAAAAAGTTCACGCGCATTTTGTCTGCATGGATGATCGTCCTGGCAATCACCGGTACGTCCCTCGCCGCGAACGAAGTTCACCACGTCAACAAGAATAACTCTTCGCCTGGGAATGGACAGTCCTGGGCAACGGCATTCAACACGATCGCCGAGGCCATAGCAGAAGCCGAGGCGACGGACCAGATCTGGGTGGCCGGCGATGAAGCGCCCACTCCAATTGTATATGTCGAGGAAGCCGCGATCACGATTCTCGACGGCGTCAGGTTGTACGGCGGCTTTCCGCCGAGCGGAAACCCCGGATTCAACGACCGCAATCCGGCTCGTTACGTCACCATCATCAGCGGGGACGCGGACGATGACGACGCCCCCGGCTTCGTCAACCGCGACGACAACCATGCCACGTTGATTTCGATCGACTGGTTCGCGACGCCTGACACTCTGGTCTCAGGATTCACCGTTCGAGGAGCCATAGTCCAGGCCATTGAAGTCGGGGCGTTCGCGGAACCTCAATTTGATTCACTTTCCGTCATCGACAACGGCAACTCCACGCCCACCGTCGGCGGCGCGGGTGTGGCTTGTGCCAGCGGTTCCGCTCCAACGTTTGAGGATTGCCGCTTCGAGGGCAACCGAGCCACCCACGGCGCGGCCATCAACGGTGGATTGATGACCGCAGTCCGCTGCGAGTTTATCGACAACGTCTCGACCGACGGCTCGGGCGGCGCGGTCGTCTGCGGGGGCGGAACTGTCGCTCGGCTCGACCCAGAAGACATGGAGAACTGGCCGACGACGCCGACGCCCGAATTTCGGCAATGCCGCTTCGAAGGGAACGTCGCGGCTGAAAATGGGGGAGCAGTCTCGTTTGGTGGCCAGCTTCGTCTGATTGCGTCGACGTTCAAAGGGAACTCATCCGCCGACCATGGCGGCGCGATCGCCTTTACTTATGGATCGCTGCTTGGCCTGAACCTCTACATTCATAACAACACGACGGTCCTAAAGGGCGGCGCCATCTACAACGACCGGGGCTGCTTCGTCACGTTAATCAACACGTTGGCCCACGACAACGAAGCCACCAGCATCATCGGAGATGGCGGCGTCATGTGGCTGGACCTTGCCAGCACTGTCTTTCTGCAGAATGTTACATTTGCACGCAATCGTGCTCCGTCGAATCCGGCGTTCTTCGTCGGACTTGGCAACGCCTGCGACGTGGACGACGAGGGTGAGCCCATCGAAGAGACCGAGTTGTTCGTGCGGATGAAAAACTCGATCGTCTGGGACCACGTTTATCCCTCGATGAACGAAAGCCAGTTCATCGCCGACTTTGCCTTCAACGACCTCGACATTGGTGCCATCGGTACCGGCGGCATCTCCGCCGATCCCCGGTTCGTCGATCCGGGCAACGATAATTTCAGGCTTCTGTCATGCTCCCCCGCGATCGACGCAGCCGACACGAGAATCGTCCCCGAAGACCTGTTCGACGTCGATGCCGATGAGCAGACCGACTGCGACGGCTGCGATGCAACGGACGACGGCGAGTTCATGCCCGACCTCGACCGACGACTCCGGGTCGCCGATCGCGTTGCGACGACGGATACCGGCGAAGAGGCGATCATCGACTGTCCGCGCAGTTGTGAGAAGGTGGTTGACATGGGCGCGTACGAATTCGCCTACGGAGACTGCGCTGCTATGGGCGACATGAACGCGGACGGACTCGTGAACGGCCTCGACATCCAGCCGTTTACACACTGCGCCATCAACTCGGACGAGTCCGGCCTTAGTTGCGTCTGCGGCGACTTCACCGCCGATTACCGCGTCGACGCCTTGGACATCCCCTGTTTCATCGAAATGTTGCTTACCGGCGCGCACGGATGCGGCTCTCAGGATGAATGCGGCACGTCGGGGGGCTGGGCCGCCATGAGCGACTGCAACGACAACGACATTCCCGACGCCAACGACATCGCCTCCGGCACGAGCCTTGATTGCAACAAGAACGGGGTTCCGGACGAATGCGATATCTCCACCGAAACATCTAACGACGCCAACGCCAACGACATACCGGACGAGTGCGAGACAGACTGCAATAACAACGGCGTGCCCGACGATTGGGACATTTCCGAAGAGACTTCCAACGACGTCAACGCCAACGACATCCCCGACGAATGCGAGCCGGACTGCAACGGCAACGACGTCCCCGACGATCATGACGTCGCCACCAGCGCGTCCGACGACTGCAACGAAAATGGTGTGCCGGACGAGTGCGAGGAGGACTGCAACGGCAACGACGTGCCGGATGACTGCGACATCGCCGACTCGACCAGTGAAGACTGCAACGAAAATGGCATTCCCGACGAGTGCGACCTGTCGCGCTCGATGCTGGCGAGTTTCGACTGCAACGGCAATGACATCCCCGATGAATGCGACATCGCCAGTAGCACGAGTGAGGACTGCAATGAAAACGGCATTCCAGACGAATGTGACATCGCGAACAGCATCAGTGAAGACGAAAACGAAAATGACATCCCCGACGAGTGCGAGGAGGAGTCATTCATGTTCGGCGGCGAAAACTTCATGATGGGCGGAGAAGGCGGCGGCGAGTTCGACGCCGACGCCGCGTGGGCGACCTTCTACGAATGGCTCGACCAGCAGGTCTTCGGCACCCCCGGCGACTGGCACACCCTGTCCGGCCCGCAGCGCTTCGAGCGCGTCATGGACGAACTTCGCATCCTCGGCCTGCCGCTGGCAGCGCCGTGGTAATCCCCTGAGCGCGGAGACAATTTGACGTCCCAATTTCCTGCCCCGCATGGCTGGCGACCGCGCGGGGCATGGCATTTTCGTCCACCAAGCGGCCTTTCTGCTCGGTTGGATTCACTTGGTGTTGCTGGGCGGTCTATTGCGTTGGCAAAGTGCCAATCGCTACAATTCCATCGACAGGGCGTGGCAGTGGGGCCGTTTCTGAGGGCCTGCCCGATGCGCGTTTTGATTATCGAGCGCGGTCAGTTGATGTCCCAGTTCGAGAGCCGGACCGGGCCCATCCGGATCGGCTCTTCAAGTGGCAACCAGGTCCACATCCCCGACGTCAAGATCAGTCCCCACCAATTGACCATCGACACCGACAACACCGGGGCCTGGTGGCTGACGGTCAACGATCTGCTGCGTCCCACGCTTGTCAATCGCTCGATCGTGAAGGACCGCGTGCAACTGCGCCAGCGGGACGAAATCGAACTGGGTCAATTTTTGCTGCGTATTTTTGTCGAGCCTGACGGCGAGATGAGTCAGACCACCGCCGGCAGCGACGAGGCCTGGCACCAGCGCATGGTGAACGTGACGCGCTCGCACGGCGAGAGTCTGCCCCTCGGGACCATTCTGGCCCGCCATGACAAGCCGGTGACGCTGGCCCGCGAGCTTCTGGAACAATTCTCGCTGCTGGGCATGCGTGTCGAACGGCTGGGCGCGACCCAGGACGTGATGATGCCGGTGCTTCGCGCGGCGCTGCGGGCGTTCGGCGGTCGACGCGCGTGGATCGGATTGCGCAAGGCGAGCCGCGGGGACTTCAACTACCAATCGGCACTGGACCATCGCGGGGCCCTGATTCCCCGACCGTCGACATCCGTCGTCATGCAATCACGCTGCCTGGAGGAAGGACAGTATCTGTGCGTGCCGCGCATTCCACAGGAGGGCCTCGGCGCGGCCATGGGCGCGCCGCTGGTGTACGAATCGACCCACATCGGCATGCTTTACGTCGAGAATGACGCGGCGGATACAGGGTATGACGAAAGCACGCTCGATCAGTTCAGCGCCCTGGCCTGCTGCGTGGCCATGCCGATTGGCGACGTCATGCGAAAGGCGGCCGTCGAGCGTCAGGCCGTGCTGAACCACGAACTGGCCGTCGCCCGCGAAGTGCAGGATGCGGTGACGCCGCATGCCCTGCCGCATTGGGACCACCTGCAGGTGGCGGCCTATCGCTACCCCGGTGCGCGGGCGGCCTGCGACTTTTATGACATCGTGCAACTCAAGGACAAGTCGGCGTCACTGCTGGTCGCCCGTGTCACGGCGCAGGGCGCGCACCTGCCGCGGTTCATGGCCGAGGTGCGCGCCGCCTTTCGCATGTCCGCGGTTCACAACGACAGTCCGGCCGTGCTGATTCGAGCGTTGAACTGGCTGCTGCTCTCCGGCGACAACACGCGATTCATCGACGCGGCGGCGGTGCACATCGCGGCGGAGGGCGGCGTCGGAAGTTACTGCGTCGCCGGCCAGCGCGTGCTGGTGGGTTGCATTCACGCCGGCGGCGGCTGCGATCCATTCGCGGCGCCGAATGTTCCGGCGATCGGACAGGTGCGACAGGTGCATTACGAGGCACATCCATTCCAACTGGGGCGCGGCGACACCGTGGTCCTCGCGACGGATGGCGCAAACGCGGCTGCGAGCGCGAGTGGTGAAGCGTTCGGCGTGGAGGCCATGCACGACAGCCTGTGCGACAGCGTCGGCAATGCGCCGGGGCAGGTGCTGCACGAATTCGACGAAGATCTGCGCGCGTTTCTGGCCAACGGCGGCAAGGCGGGGGAAGACATTACCGTGTTGCTGGCGCGGCGGTCGTGATTGACGCGGGGAGTGCGGACGTACGCGTCCGCATGTTTCAACATAGTGCGGACCAGAGGTCCGCACTCCCCATCACCCGCCGAGGTAAGCCTGCTTCACTTCATCGCGCTGGGCCAGTTCGGCCGCGGGGCCGGACAGGGCGATCGTGCCGGTTTCCAGACAAAAGGCGTGATGGGCGGACTGAAGGGCCATGTGGGCGTTTTGCTCGATCAGTAGAATGGTGACGCCCTGACGGTTGATTTCGACAATGGTCTCAAAAATCTGCTTGACCAGGCGCGGGGCGAGGCCCAGGGAGGGTTCGTCGAGCAGCAGCAGCGTCGGCCGGGCCATGAGTCCGCGTCCGATGGCCAGCATCTGCTGTTCGCCGCCGGAAAGCGTGCCGGCCGACTGCTTGAACCGCTCGCGCAATCGCGGGAATATGGACAGCACGCGCTCGTTGTCTTTCTCAATCTCGTCCTTGTCGTTTCGAAGGTATGCGCCCAGTTTAAGATTTTCTGCAACCGTCAAATTCGCGAAGATGCCGCGGCCCTCGGGGACATGAATGACGCCCAGGCCGACGATTTCGTGCGGACTGTGCTTCGACAGGTCGTGGGCCTTCGCGCCATTGCCGTTTGGTGAGTACGTGATCGAACCGGAGCGGGGTCGCAGCAGCCCGCTGATGCTCCGCAGCAGGGTGGTCTTGCCCGCTCCATTGGCGCCAATCAGCGTCACGATGTGTCCGCGCTCCACGTGGAGATTGATGCCGCGCAGGGCGGTAATGGCGCCGTACGACACGGACAGGTTTTCGACACGCAGGATCATGGTGCGATGAGTATAAAAGTTGGAATAGCGAATAGCGAATGGCGAGAGTTGGTTCTCGATGCGGGCGTTCGGTGCCCCCTCGCCTTTTGAGAATCGTCCGACTACTTTCGACCCACCAGCGCCTGCTTGAGGGTTTGTGCCGCGGCGGCTGGGTCCGCCGTTGCGATGACCGCCTGGCAGACAGCGATTTGAACGCGGGCGTCGGCGGGCAATTGGCCCATGGTTGCGGCATCGATTCCGCCGATGGCGACGATGGGTCCCGCGCATTGGGTCAGCGCCTGGCGCAGAAGTTCCGGTCCGGCAACGCGGCTGCCGGGCTTGGTGCGCGATTCGAACATCGGGCCGACCGCAAGGTAATCCGGTGCTTCGTGAAGCGCCGCCTCGATCTGCGCGGCATCGTGCGTGCTCTTGCCGACCAGAATGCCTGGGCCGGCGATGGCGCGGGCCTCGGCGACGGAGAGATCGTCCTGGCCGACGTGAACGATGTCGGCCTCCATCAGCCGCGCAAGGTCGGGGCGATCGTTCATCGCAAACAGCGCCCCGCGCTGTCGGGTGAGTTCGCGCAGTTGCCGTCCGCGTGCCGTCAGTTCGCGATCCGGTAGCGACTTCTCGCGAAGTTGAAGCACATCCGCGCCGCCGGCAATGGCACGGTCGGCGACGTCAAGCCACGGCCCGCCGCAGAGCGACTCGGAGATCAGCACGTGCAGCCGGGCGGACTGCAAACGCTGCCACGCGGGAGATTTCAGGCAGATGTCGCGTTCGAGGGTGTAGCAGGCATATCGGATTTTTTCGACCGCGGCGGCCAGGATCGCGTCGACCGACTTGCCGTATTCCTCAATGCAACGGAGGGCCTCGGCGGCGCGCCGGGCCGCGGCGGTCGCGACGGACTCCGTATCCGCACGGTTTATTTCTGCGGCCGTCGTGATCGAGGTCCCGACGTCGGCATTGACATCGCGGGCCGACAGCAGGGCGGAAGCCGGTATCCGGGCACGCACGGCCGCCAGTTCGTGCCGGAGGTCCTTTGCCCTCTGCGACATGCCGGGATGGCCGAGCACCATCCGGGCATGCTCCTCCAGGACGCGCAGGCCTTCTCCGGCGCGGTTGAAGTTGGCGTCGAGAATTCGCAGGATGGCGGCATTCATGGGTGCGTGGCGATTCGCAGGAGACCGCGTGTTGTATTGCAGACCGGCCATAGAGGGTATGCAAAATCCGCCGCGAACGTAAGCCGGGCGGGTTCGGGCAATCGACCGAGGTTGGATTCACCTGCCGGGGTCGACTAAGATAAAGAGGTGGAGCGTCCGGGAAACGACAGGTTTAAGGCGGTGTTGGTGTCTGGAATTCCACGGGAAGGCCGGTCGGACTGAAACCCAACGCCAGTCGGAAGGCGCGAAACCCGATAAACGCGCCGTGGGCCGGCCGGCCCGGGGTTCTTGACGGGAGTCTGTAACATGATCAGCGACGTGATGACACTCGGTTTCCTTCCGAATCTCGGCATGCCCGAGATGATCGTCATCGGCATCGTCGCCCTGCTCATCTTCGGGCGCCGTCTGCCCGAAGTCGGTCGCTCGCTCGGCCGCGGCATCGTCGAGTTCAAGAAGGGCTTGAAGGAGACGGAAGACGACTTGAAGACCGAGGTTCGCCGGATCGACAACGAACCGGCTCCCAAGCCCGACGCCCCGGCGAATTCCTCAAGCGGTCATTGATCAACTGACAATAACGCCGGTAAAATTGAAAGAGCCTGCGACGCGCGTCGCAGGCTCTTGTCGTCTATTGGCTCGCGTCCGTCCCGGCGGCGTCAATACGCGAAGTGGGCGAAGGCCTTGTTGGCTTCGGCCTGGCGGTGGACGTTTTCGCGGGTAGTGAAGGCGGCGCCGGTCCGGTTGAAGGCGTCGATCAATTCGCTTGCGAGTCGGTCAGCCATCGGTCGGCCCTTCTTGCCGCGTGCGGCTTCGAGGATCCACCGAATGGAGAGCGATTGCTTGCGGCGCGCGTTGACCGGCGTGGGCACCTGGTAGTTGCTTCCGCCGACGCGCTTGCTGCGGATCTGAATCTCAGGCTTGACGTTATCGACCGCCCGCTCGAACACTTCGATCGGGGGAACGTCCTTGACCTTCTCGCCGACCTTGGTCAGGGCATCGTAAAAGATGCGCTGGGCGACGGTCTTCTTGCCTTCCCACATCATGCAGTTGATGAACTTGGAGGCAAGCCGGTTGTTGAACTTGGCATCGGGTCGGAGTTGCTCCTCCGACTTGGTCCACTTTTTGAAACCCATCTGTCACTCCCTTTTTCTGGCCCGGGGGTGGATCAAGTTCCACCATCGGATGGCCGGCGGACACTCGCCACCGGTCATGCCGGCGAATCAGGATCGCCGGTCGCCATACTGGGCTGGAAAACCAGCCCGCTGAACGTCGTATTTCTATTTGCACCCGCCGGGCTGAAGCCCGGGGCTCATCAGCCCTTCTTGCGCTTGGTGCCGTACTTGCTGCGCGAGCGGTTGCGGCGGACGCCGAACTTGTCCTGATCTTCCACGGCGGCGCAGTCGAGCACGCCGCGGACGATGTGATATCGAATACCCGGAAGATCGCGTACGCGGCCCCCGCGAACGAGCACGATTGAGTGCTCCTGCAGGTTGTGGCCGATGCCCGGGATGTAAGCCGTCACTTCACGCCCGTTGGAAAGCCGAACGCGGGCTACCTTGCGGAGCGCCGAGTTGGGCTTCTTCGGGGTCATGGTCTTGACGATGAGGCACACGCCGCGCTTAAACGGTGCGTTCTCAAGATCGCGCGACTTGGACTTCTTGACCTTGTCGGCCCGCGGGCGGCGGCAAAGTTGATTGATGGTTGGCATGACTGATGACTCACGTTGCTTGACTTTACCGCCGTTACTCGCCGGCGAAATCGAGCCCCGCATGGTAGCGGGGCAGCCTGAAACGGTCAAACCTGGCCGGGGTGCGTCTTGGGAACGCCCCCGGCCTCTAATACCTTCAAATGCCCATGTCTCAACCCGGCGAACCGGCCGGCGAGGCATCCGTTTCCGCCGACGAATCGCCGGCAATGTCGTCCAGATCGGCATCGGGTACAGGCGCCGCGGCATGGCCGGCGCCTTCGCCGCTGTTCACGCCGGTCACCTCGGTCAGGGTGCGTTCGCCCGGTTGGGGCATTTCCTCTTCCAGACGGCCCAGACCCGGCATCCGGACTTCGACGGCCCGCTGCTCGACCGGAGCCGCGTGGTAGGCGATTTCCAGGCCGTGGGTCTGCTTGAAGCCGGTGCCTGCGGGGATGAGTCTGCCGAGGATGACGTTTTCCTTGAGCCCGACCAGGCGGTCGATCTTGCTGCTGAGGGCCGCCTCGGTGAGGACCTTGGTGGTCTCCTGGAAACTGGCCGCGGAGATGAACGACTCGCTCCGCAGGGCCGCCTTGGTGATGCCCAGCAGCACCGGCGAGCCGGTCGACGGCTTGGGCTTGCGGCCCTTGGCCGGGGCCTTGCCGGCGCTTTCCAGTTTCTCGTTGAGGATGTTCAACTCCTCCTTGGCGATGATCTGGTTTTCCTTGAGGTCGGAATCGCCGGGATCGACGATCTTGACGCTCTTGACCAGCCGCAGGTTTTCCTCCTTGAAGCGGAACTTGTCGATCACCTCGGACGGAAGCAATTGCGAATCGCCGGGGCTGTCCACGCGGACCATGCGCAGCATCTGGGCGAGGATGGTCTCGATGTGCTTGTCGTTGATGGTCACGTTCTGTGATCGATAGACGCCCTGGACCTCCTTCAGCAGGTAGTCCTGCAGGGCTTCGTTGCCCTTGATGGCCAGGATGTCGTGCGGCACGAGCGGACCGTCGCACAGCGGATCGCCGGCCTCGACGCGGTCGCCGCCATGAACCAGCAGGTGCTTGTCCTGCGGGACGTGGTGCTCGCGCGGCTCGAGGTCCTTGCTGTCCGGATTGACGACAATGGTCATCTTGCCGCGGCGCTTGTCGCTGCGAATCTCGACGCGACCGGAGATTTCGGCCATGACCGCCGGCTCCTTCGGCTTGCGGGCCTCGAAGATCTCGGTGACGCGGGGCAGACCGCCGGTGATGTCCTGTGTGCCTGACAATTCGCGCGGACGGCGGGCGAGCAGTTGTCCGGCGCGAATCTTCTGCTTTTCGGCCACTTCGATGCGGGCCTTGGCCGGCATGTAGTGATATTCGAGAATTTTGCCGTCGGCGTCCTCGATGATCACCTGCGGGTTCTTGTCGCCGCGGTGTTCGACCACGACATACTTGGGCTCCGGCTTGCCCTCGACCTTTTCGCGGGTGCCATCCTTCTTGTTGTCATCCGACCTCGGTTCGGACTCGAGTTTGACGGTCTCGCCTTCCACGACGTCCTGGAATCGAATGGTGCCGTTGGCCTCGGCCAGGATCGGCGTCAAGTGCGGGTCCCATTTGGCTACGACTGTCTTCGGCTTGACGGTTTCGCCGTCCTTCACGTCGAGCCGGGCGCCGTAGGGGATCTTGTAGCGCTCGAGTTCGCGGCCCTTGTCGTCGTTGATGGCCAGTTCGCCGTTGCGCTTCAGCACGATCAGGTAGGCCTTGCCGGTTTCCTCGTCGTCCAGTTCGGCGGCGTTGAGATTGTGGAACTGGACCACGCCGCCCTGACTGCACTTGATGTCGCTGTCCACGACCGCGCGACTGGCAACACCACCGGTATGGAAGGTACGCATGGTCAACTGCGTACCCGGCTCGCCGATGGACTGGGCGGCGATGATGCCGACCGCCAGACCCTCTTCGACCAGCCGGCCGGTGGACATGTCCACGCCGTAGCAGCGGGCGCACACGCCGATCGGGCTTTCGCAGGTCAGCGGGCTGCGGACGGCGATTTCCTCGAGGCCCAGACCGCCGTCGGCAGGCGCGGATTCAATTCGCCGGGCGATGTCGATGGTGATGATGTCGTTTTCCTTGACGATGTTCTCATCGGTCACGGGGTGGCGGATGGTGCTTCGGGCGATGCGTCCGATGATCGACTGCGACAGGGAGATGTCGACTTCCTCGCCCTTGTAGGTGGCCGACTTCTTGACGCCGTTGATCGTGCCGCAATCCAGCATGTTGACGATGACGTTCTGCGCCACGTCGGCCAGTTTGCGGGTGAGGTAGCCGGAGTCGGCGGTCTTGAGTGCGGTGTCGGCCAGACCCTTTCGCGCGCCGTGGGTCGAACTGAAGTACTCGAGCACCGAGAGGCCCTCGCGGAAGTTGGCCTTGATGGGCGTCTCGATGATCTCGCCTGACGGCTTGGCCATGAGGGCGCGCATGCCGGCAAGTTGTCGAATCTGGTCCACCGAGCCGCGGGCGCCGGAGTCGGTCATCAGGTAAATGGGATTGAGGTACTTCACCGCGCCGGGCGTGCCCTGGTGCGAATAGCGCCCCTCGGGATCGCGGAAGTCGGCCTTCAACTCCCTCATCATTTCCTCGGTGACGGTTTCGCGGGCGTGCACCCAGATGTCGATCAACTGGTTGTATCGTTCCATGTCGGTGATCGCGCCATTTGTATAAGCCTTGGTGATGCGATCCACCTTCTTCTGGGCGTCGTCGATGATGGCCTTCTTCTTTTCGGGCACGCGCATGTCGGTGAGGCCGAACGACAGTCCGGCCAACGTGCTCCACTTGAAGCCGATCTCCTTGATGCGATCGAGCAACTCGATGGTGGCGCGGCGGCCAAGTTGGGCGTAGCAGTCGGCGATCACCCGGGCCGAGCCCTTCTGGCTGAGCGGATAATTGAAGTAGGGCATCGCCGGCGGCAGGATGTCGTTGAAGATCAGCCGTCCGACGGTCGTCTTGATGATGCGATTGGCCGGGCATTCGATGGACCGGTCCTTCTGGCCCTCCACCATGCGGTCGCGGTTGATCCGGACGCGAATCGTCTCGTGGATTCCGACTTTCTTGAGGTCATAGGCGAGCATCGCTTCCATCGGCGAGGCGAAGGTGTGCTTGATCTCAGTGCTGTCGTCCGGGCTGAAGTTGCAGGTGAGGTAGAAGATGCCCATGACGATGTCCTGGCTGGGGGACATGATGGGCGCGCCGTTGGCCGGGCTGAAGATGTTGTTGGTGGACATCATCAGCACGTGGGCCTCGGTCTGGGCCTCGATCGACAGCGGCAGGTGAACCGCCATCTGGTCGCCGTCGAAGTCAGCGTTGAAACCCTTGCAGACCAGCGGGTGGATCTTGATGGCGTTGCCTTCGACGAGGATCGGCTCGAAGGCCTGAATGCCCATGCGGTGAAGCGTGGGGGCGCGATTGAGCATGACCGGGTGCTGGTAGATCACCTCGTCGAGGATGTCCCAGATTTCCTGGTCGCGGCGCTCCAGCATTTTCTTGGCGCTCTTGATGGTGTCGGCCAGGCCGCGCTCCTTGAGTTTGCGAATGATGAACGGCTGGTAGAGTTCGAGCGCGATCTTCTTGGGCAGGCCGCACTGGTGCAGTTTCAGGTCCGGGCCGACGACGATGACCGAGCGGGCCGAGTAGTCGACGCGCTTGCCCAGCAGGTTCTCGCGGAAGCGGCCCTGCTTGCCCTTGATCATGTCGGTCATGCTCTTGAGCGGCCGGTTGGACGAGCCGAGCACCGGGCGGCGGCAGCGACCGTTGTCGAAGAGGGCATCGACGGCCTGCTGCAGCATGCGCTTTTCGTTCCGAATGATGACTTCGGGGGCGTTGAGATCGATCAACTTCTTCAGGCGGTTGTTGCGGTTGATGATGCGGCGGTAGAGATCGTTCAGGTCGCTGGTGGCGAAGTTGCCGCTCTCCAGCAGCACGAGCGGGCGCAGATCCGGCGGGATGACCGGGATCACGTCCATGATCATCCAGGACGGCTCGTTGGTGCTGCCGCGAAGGCTCTCGATGATCTTGAGGCGCTTGGACAGGTCCTTGATCTTCTGCTTGCTGTTGGTCTTGGCCAGGTCCTCGCGCAGGCTCGCCGAGAGGGTGGTCATGTCCATCTTGGTGAGCAGGTCGCGGACGGCCTCGGCGCCGATGCGGGCGGTGAAGTTGTCGCCATACTTGTCGACGGCGGCGCGATACTCCTCCTCGCTGAGGATCTGCTGGCGCTTGAGTGGCGTGTCACCGGGATCGACGACCAGGTAATCCTGAAAATAGACCACCTTCTCAAGATCGCTGGTCTTCATGTCCAGCAGATTGCCCAAGCGGCTGGGCATGGCCTTGAAGAACCAGATGTGCACGATCGGCGCGGCCAGGTTGATGTGGCCCATGCGCTTGCGGCGGACGCGACTGTGGGTCACCTTGACGCCGCATCGCTCGCAGATCATGCCCTTGTGCTTGGTGCCCTTGTACTTTCCGCAGAAGCACTCCCAGTCCCGCTCGGGGCCGAAGATGCGCTCGCAGAACAGGCCGTCTTTCTCGGCGCGATAGGTGCGGTAGTTGATCGTCTCCGGCTTGCGGACTTCGCCGTAGCTCCATGACCGGATGTCGTTGGGGCTTGCCAGTGAGATCTTGACCGAACCGTAGTCGTTCACGCAGTCGTAAATGTTTTCGACCATAGACTCCGCTTTCTTTGTGGAGCAGGCATCTTGCCTGCCTTTGCGACCGGCAAGGCCGCAGACCCACAGGTTCAGGGCCCAATATCTGGCCCAATGACTCTCATCAGGGCGGTACGGGCGTCTTGCCCGTTCGGACGGCCGGGACGGCCGCACCACCCACTCAATTCCATCCGCCCACTCACGCCGTCGCGTGCACCCGGGCGCGTATGTCGAGCGACATGGGCACCAACCCCGCCGCCCGCTTGAATCCCAGTTCCTCGCAGAAGTCGACTTCGGTGCCGTATGCGGCTGCGTCGACCCGTTCACATCCCATGGCCGCGAGGGCGTCCAGCACGAGTTCGGCCATCTGCCGGGCGATGCCGTGCTGATCGTGTTCGATGCGGCCGTCGATGTGCGTCACGGCGCCCGGGCCCTGCATGGCCGGGTCGAGTTTGCATTCGGTCAGATAGCCGCGAACGCCATCGGCCACGCCGCGGGCAATGCCCACCAGCCGGCCGCCGGCATCGCGGGCCACCACGAAACACACCGAATTGTCGACCATTGTCGACAACTTATCCACCGACTGCGGGGCCATGCAGCCCTGCGCGTCGTAAAATCCCTTCAACTCGGCGATGTCGAGCTTGTCCACGACCTCGTAGTGAATCGTGCCGACCGCCGTATGGGCGTCGAGGGCTCGCAGGTCTTTGTTCATCGCCGTTACTCCACGTACCGGCCCCATCTGCGGGGGCCGACGAAGCGTGCAATCATGCGACGCTTCGTCACTTCACGTCGTCCCCGACCCGCCTGTGCGGGTGAACTCCGGGGGGACGCGACCTAGATCAACTTGCCCTTTTCGAGCGAGATGTTCATGCCCAGGCCGCGGATTTCATTGCAGAGAACGTCGAACGAAACCGGCGTGCCGGCCTCGAGCGTGTTCTCGCCCTTGACCATGGACTCGTAAATCTTGGTGCGGCCTTCCACGTCGTCGCTCTTGACCGTAACCAGTTCCTGCAGAACGTGGGCCGCGCCGTAGGCCTCCAAGCCCCAGACTTCCATCTCTCCGAAGCGCTGACCACCGGTGCGAGCCTTGCCGCCCAGCGGCTGCTGGGTGATGAGCGAGTAGGGCCCGGTGGCGCGGGCGTGGATCTTGTCGTCCACCAGGTGATGTAGTTTCATCATGTAGATGTAGCCGACGGTCACGGGCTGATCGAGCACTTCGCCGGTGCGGCCGTCGCGCAGGCGGACCTTCCCGCCAAAGGGCATCTTGCACAGGGTGGTTCGCTTGTCTCCGGCCTGGCGGACGACCTCCAGATCGGCGGCCTGCTTCTCGACGCACTTGTTGGCCTCGGTGACGGCGTCGTGAATCTCCTGTTCGGTCGCGCCGTCGAAGACCGGCGTCACGGCCTGGAAGCCAAGTACGCTGGCGGCCCAGCCCAGGTGGGTCTCCAGAATCTGGCCGACGTTCATACGGGAAGGCACGCCGAGGGGGTTGAGCATGATGTCGACCGCGGTGCCGTCCTCGAGGAAGGGCATGTCGGCCTCGGGCATGATCTTGGCGATGACGCCCTTGTTGCCGTGGCGGCCGGCCATCTTGTCACCGACCGACAACTGTCGCTTGGTGGCGATGTAGACCTTGACCATTTCCAGAACGCCGCTCGGCAGTTCGTCGCCGCGCTTGAGTTGGGCGATCTTGCGCTCGCGCTCCTCGATGCTGGCGACGATGCGCGGCCAGTAGCGATCGTAGATCGGCTCGCACTCGGCCCGCTTGGTCTGCGGCTTGACCCACTTGAGGCTGAAATTCCAGTTCAACTTCTCGTCGCAGATCTGTTCCATCACGACATCGGGGTTGTCGCTGCGGCCGACCTTCTGCTTGGTGTTGGGGTCGACGATTTCCTGGCCGATGACCCGCTCCAGTTCATCGATCAACTGGCGGAAAATGACGACGGTCTTCATGTCCGAGGCGGTCTTGAAGTCCTTGATCCGCTTCTGCAGCAGTTTCTTCTGGGCGTCGGTCATGTGGGTGCGGCGGCTGAAGCGCTTGGCGTCGATCACGATGCCGTATTCGCCGCTGGGCACTTCGAGCGAATCGTTCTTCACGTCTTCGCCGGCCCGGCCGAAGATCGCGTGCAGCAGTTTCTCCTCGGGCGAGAGTTCGCTCTTGCTCTTCGGGCTGACCTTGCCGACCAGGATGTCGCCGGGCTTCACCTCGGTGCCGATCTGCACGACGCCGTTTTCGTCGAGGCTGGACAGGGCCTTCTCCGAGACGTTCGGGATGTCGCGGGTGAACTCCTCCTTGCCCAGTTTGGTCTCGCGAATCTCGATCTCGTGCTCCTCGATGTGAATCGAAGAGAACGTGTCGGTCTTGACCAGGCGATCGGAGATGAGAATGGCGTCCTCAAAGTTGAAGCCGTCGAAGGTCATGAAGGCGACAAGCACGTTGCGGCCCAGGGCCAGTTCGCCCTTCTTGCAGGCCGGGCCGTCGGCGATGATCTGACCTTTCTTGACCTTGTCGCCCAGGCGGATGATCGGCGTCTGGTTGAGGCAGGTGCGTTCGTTCAGGCCGTGGAACTTGCGAAGTTCGTACTCCTCGGTGTTGTCCAGCACGATGCGCGTGGCATCGACAAACGTCACCGTGCCGTCCTTCTCGGCCCGGATGACCATGCCGCTGTTGGCGGCGACGGTCTTCTCCATGCCGGTCGCGACAATGGGGACCTCGGTGATCAGCAACGGCACGGCCTGTCGCTGCATGTTCGATCCCATCAGCGCGCGGTTGGCGTCGTCATGCTCAAGGAACGGGATCAACGCCGCTGACACGCCGACAGTCTGCTTCGGCGAAATATCGACGTACTCGATGTCCTTGCTCTCGACCATGCCGAGGTCGCCGCGCACGCGGGCCACGTGGTGCGTGGTCCGAATCTTGTGCGCCTTGGGATCCACCACGTCCGGCGGGGCGAGGACCATCTTCATTTCCTCGTCGGCCCGCAGGTACTGGTGTTCGCCGTTCACGCCGCCGGTCTTGCTGACCGGGCGGTAGGGCGTGATGAGGAAGCCGTACTCATCGACGGTTGAATAAATTGACAGCGAGGCGATGAGGCCGATGTTGGTGCCTTCCGGCGTCTCGATCGGGCAGATGCGGCCGTAGTGCGAGATGTGCACGTCGCGGACTTCGAAGCCGGCGCGCTTGCGGTTCAAGCCGCCCGGTCCGAGGGCCGAGAGGCGGCGCTCGTGGGTCAACTGGCTCAGCGGGTTGGTCTGGTCGACGACCTGCGACAGTTCGCCGCGCCCGAAGAAGAACTCGATGGCGCCGCTGATGGCCTTGGAGTTGATCAACTCGGCGATTTTGCCGAGTTGGTCGGGCTCCTTCATGCTCATGCGCTCCTGCACCGTGCGGCGCAGTTTCAGGAAGCCCTTGCGCAGTTCGTCGCAGGCCAGTTCGTCGATGGTGCGCAGTCGGCGGTTGCCGAGGTGATCGATGTCGTCCTCGGTGATGATGACGCGGGTCTGCTTCCAGCCGTATTCGTAGAAGTTGCCGATCGAAATCGAGCCGGCCTCGGCCTGCGTGGCCATGGCCTTGTCGACGACGTCGATGCCCTCGAAGGCCAGGTGGTTGATCGAGTTGCCGAACAACTCCTTCCACTGGCTCTCGATTTCGACGGCCGCGGTCTGGGCCACCTTCTTCGATTCCGCCTCGTTAAACGTGTAAATCACCCCGGGGTTGGGGTAGTAATTCATGAAGTCGATCTGGATGCGCTCGGTCTTGCCGCTCTTCAGGGCATCCTGGTAGGCCTGAATGCCCTCGAGGATGCGCGGGGCGCGGGTGCGAATCGTCGCGACGATGAAATCGCGCGACGCCTTGGTGATCTCGCTGTCCTTGTCGGTCCGGGCACGGCCCAGCAGGCCGCGCATCAGGTTGATGTCCAGCGAATCCGTCGCAATCCACTCGGTCGGCGCCTCGGTCAGGCTCTGCAACTGCTGGCGGAGTTCCTCGACCAGGGCGGCCGGGTCGGCCTTCTTGCGGCCGGTCTTGATGTTGTCGAGTTCGCCCAGGACGACGTGGGTCTTCGGGTCGGCGACCTTCTTGCCCTTGAGTTGATAGCCCTGCAACTGGGTGGCCAGTTCCTGGGTCCAGCGCAGCAGGCAGATTTCGAACGGCATGCGCCGCGGTGCCGAGTAGCCGACGCGGTTCTGGCTGCGCAGGTCGAGCAGGTACTTCAGGCAGGCGATGACGTCGGCCGTGGTCAGGGTGTTGAGCGCGGTCGGGATCGACAGGCCGAACTTGCGGTTGATGCGGAAGCGGCCGACCTTGCCGAGCCGGTAGCGGTTCTGGTCATAAAACTTCTCGTGGAACAGTTTCACGGCCTTGTCCAACTGGGCCGGGTTGCCCGGGCGAAGACTCTTGTAAATCTTCATCAGGGCGTCTTCGTGGCTGCGGCTGTTGTCCTCGGCCAGGGTGTTGAGGATCAGCGGGTCCTGCACGTTGTCAATGACCTCGACCTGCTTCAGGTCCGTCGCCTGGATCCGGCCCACGGCGTCGCCCAACTGGCAGCCGGCCCGAACCAGCGGCTCGCCCTCGTTGCCGCCGGTCTCGGCGTCACCCCAGATGTCGGTCACCGAATACATCTCGGCCTTCAAACTGCCGACTTTGACCCACTTGGTCTGGTAGAACTCGCGGACGATCGCGCCGTCGCTGCTGTACTTGGGATCCATCGCGCGAAGGAACGACGTCGCGGTGATCTTGGAGGACTGGTCGATGCGGATCGCCAGGATGTCCTTGCGGGTGATGTTGATCTCGATCCAGCTGCCGCGCTCGGGAATGATGCGGCAGGCGTGCAGCGGCCGGTCGGTGTCGAGCGTCTCGCGGACGAAGTCGACACCCGGCGAGCGGTGCAACTGCGAGACGATGACGCGTTCGGCGCCGTTGATGATGAACTCGCCACCCCCGATCATGATGGGCAGCTCGCCGAGGTAGATCTGGTCTTCGACGATCTCCTCCTTGTCCTTGCGGTGCAGCCGGGCGCGGATGCGCAGCGGCATGCCGTAGGTCAGGCGGAGCTGGCGGCACTCGTCGGGCGTGTAGCGCGCCTTGCCCAGCGAGTAGTCGAGGTATTCCAGCGTGATGTTTTCGTCATAGCTGCTGATCGGAAACACCTCGCGGAGCAGGCCCTCGAGGCCGCTGTGGGTGCGGGCGGCGGTGGCCACGTCACGCTGGAGGAAGCGGTTGTACGATCCGACCTGAATCTCGATCAGGTTGGGGATCGCCATGGCGTCGCCGAGTTTTCCGAAGTTGCGGATTTCCGAAACCTTGATCATGGATCATCCTTCGTTGAAGCAGACGAGTTGTTCGCTGTGTGCCACTGCTCTGTGAGCAGTGCGAGCGTGCGTGGCGCACCGTGCGTCATCACTGCTCACAGAGCAGTGGCACCCATGGAGCGACACACCCGGCGCGCGGAGCGGGCCGTTCGAATTCGAGGGTCGGTGAAAAAAGACGCCGTCCAACATCGATTCGCGCGTCAGCGCGTGTTCCCGCATCACTCTGCGCAGGCGGTCTAACGTCACCGGCATCGCAGGACTGTCATCACTTGTTGGGGACAACCGCACTCCGGGGCCATCTTTCGTCGCCCGACCGGTCCCGACCCGATCGCACGTTTAACGCCCACGGAAACGGAGAGGAGAGTATAAGCGCTCGGAAGGCGTTGTCCAGTCCTAGCGAGCGTCGATTTCCCGGGAGCACCAAAAGGGTTTCTTCGGCTGCCAGTCGGAAAAAGGGCCAGCGCCGCTAACTCGTTAACATGATTGGAGTTATGACGATGTCCTCATGTCTCGCGTATTGCGGGCGCGAGCTGGATTTGATTGCCATTTCGTACTGGCCTACCCGAATTGGCCGTATGATGCCATAAAAGTAGGCCGTCGATTGCCCGCAGCCTGGCGTTTTAGTTTCCTGAGCCAGTCCTGCGCGGGTGCTGTTATTACGGAGACGTCTGTCAAGAGTGCGGTTAGATGGCAACCACCAATTCTTCGAGCAACGCGTTGCCGGAACCAAGGAATGAGGGGGACCCACCAAAGTGCGCGCTTTGTCATAAGGGAAAACCCCGTGTCGGGTCGCGGTATTGTCAAGTGTGCGGAAGGTCACTTTTATCTAGCACAATTGGGCAGCCCGTTGAAGACAAGACTCAGCAGCCCGCTGAAGACAAGACTCAGCCGCCCGCGAAAACAGCCGCGATATGCAAACCGTCCACCAAATTTAATAAGCGGCGGTTCCTTGGTATTTGCTCAGTGTTGGCTTTGGGCGGCACTATTGTCTGGGCGAATCGTGCCGCATCGAGAGTTCGTAAAGCAGAGCAATTAGCAAGGTCGGGGGACGTCGCTGCTGCGGCAGAACTCCTTGCCGCGCCCACTCCGTTTCCATGGTTAACCGACGACAAGCAGCGTGTCGGCGATCTTGTGAAGCTGCGCACGGCAATAGAAAGGGCGGATTATCGGGGCGTCCATGATGTAATGAAGCTCCACCCATTTGAGCGAGACTTCAGGAAAGCCAAGACGGATTGGTTAGAGCTGGGCAAGTCTAACGCGTTAAAGGAACTCCAGTCGTTGCTTCGGCATGGAAAGATGGAGGCCGCTGCCGTAATTCTTCGCCTTTACAAAGGCCGCGACGCGCAATGGCGGCAGGTTCATTCAGAGTACCTCTCTTACGTTGAACAATCCGGTAGGCACGACCTGATATTCGACGCAATGCCAGGCGACGGCGATTATGTCTATATTGACGGAGCAAATATCCGAACATTCGCGCATCTGCTTAACCACAGACGTATTAGGATCAAGTGCTTACTGGCATCGACTCCACAGCGTTTTGGAGACGTTTATTATGTAAAGCTTGATTCGTTTGATCGTGCGGTCACGGGTAACGAAGTCACTCTTAAGCGAGACATGTCAATTAGCACTACTGCGGACGAAAACCATTTGAAGCATGGTGACAAAGTTTGGATTTGGGGAGTGCTGGACATTAGCGATATGGAGGTCAGGTTTCACGATTCGTTCAAGATACAGGTGGAGCATTGGGAATTGCTTGGTATCGATGACTAGGAAGAGTCAGCGTATATTGGAGAGTGAATCAAAGCATGGCAGATGAACCCAAAAAGCCCAAGTACACAATTCGCAGCACTGGTGAGATTTGCGAGATTGAGAAGCCTTCCGAAGCATTTGTGTCTCGTCCCGACTCAGGTGAGGTAAGCTCTCATCTTGAAAAGATCGTATACGTAAAGATTCTCGAATCTTCTGATCCAGACCGCGTAGGACGAAAACTCCCTTTCCCCTCTGACGAAATCTCGCCGTCCACCTAAGTTTCAATCGATATTAGCAGCGAAAAGTGGACGATTCGCTGAAGAACGATTCAGTTTCGGGGCATAAGGTGCAAGTTTTGCCGGCGATCGTTTTGAATTCGCAGCGAATCATCCGTTGATTGGTGCAAAACAGGCGGCTTTTCCTGCATTTCCTTCGACATTTCCAGCAAAGCATCGCGATTTCGCGGCGAACCCGCGCGATTTTGCACAAGTCCGGCCCAGCGCCGCCCGATCCTCGACGTGGAAATAGACCCGCTCGTGCGTGAATCCTTTCTCGCACGCACTGCCGTGGGAATCCCTTCCCACGGATGGGATGCGCGGCGGGGCTTACGAACGCAGGAAGGGATTCCTGCGACGGGTGGGTGCGAGAACGGATTCTCGCACAAGCGGTTCTCGCACCAGCGGCAGCGGAAATAGACGTTTCGTCTGCTCCGCGTTCCGCGTTCCGCGTTCCTTGTGCGATGGCGGCTGGTCTCCGCGGCGACTCAACGACCGGCCGAAGACGGATTTGTGTTCATCGGGGCGACGGGCAAAAAGGCGTTTGTCGACGCGACCCTCCCCGCCGGGGCGGCCCACGCCGAATACACCGTGCAGGGCCAGCGCGGCAGCCGGGTGGGGCTGGAGAGCAATATCTATGTCATGCACATCGGGGGGCTTGCGCCGCGCATGGCTGAGATGTCCGCCGCGTGAGCAAGTCGTCTTTGTGTGCCACAGTTTCAAGCCAATGGCATCCAGACAAATACGACGAGTCGTTTTCGCCCGTAAGGGCGCACGAGGGTAGCCGGTGGCTTCAGCCACCGGAAAGCGTGATTATTTTGGTTTTCCGCCCGTCAGGGCGGACGGAACGTGCGGCGAGTCGAGTTGTCGATGCGGGCGAGGTCCAGCCTCCGTCGGCCCTGCCGGGCCGGAAAAAGAGGAAGGGCGTCGTGCTCCAGACGCTGAAGCGTCTGGCTACCATCGCGCGCCCTTACGGGCGAACGGTTGATTGATCCGGCACGATCACCGGAAAGCCCGCGACCGGACGCATCGACCGTTGCAATCCCCTCGCGACGAGCGTCAGGATGGTGTACAAAACGACGCCGCTGAGGATGCCGCCGAACGCGGCATTGCCCCACCAGCCCTGCGGACGCTCGGGATCGAGGCCGTCTTCGGCAATGACAAAGGAATGATACTTCACGGGTCTGCCGTCGAAGCGCACTTCCTCCCATACGTCCACACTGTAAGACGGGCGGCGTGACATGAATGGCCAGCCGCGCGCGAGCACCCCGTTCGACGCCACGACGCAAGCGAAATACTTGGTCCGTGGGTCACCGACAAGTTTCTTCGCCCGAGCCGCCACTGTTCGATAGAAGTGGTCCGTGTTGGGTTGGGACGGCGCGAGAGTGGGGTCGGCCTCGAGGTAGGGCTCTACATCCGGACGACCGAGATAGCGGCTGATGTAGCTCGTGGTGGGAGGATTCTCCAGAAACGGCGGCTCGGGAAACCATGCAATTTGTGTGTGCACGAGCTTGGCGTAGGCGAATCCGCCGACGGCGACCGTCAACAATGCCACGAGGATGCGCGTCGACTGCGAACCGACCAGCGCGAGCAGCATCCGCGCCGCGCGCCGCTCCCGCGACTCGAATCGCTGCAAATCTTTCATGTCTACATTCTACGCAGTCCGGTGACTACTCGTACACATCACGCCGATGCGCGATGACGAGCACATGTACCTGACTCGCGGCGTCATCGATCTGATAGATCACCCGCCAGTCGCCGACACGGTATCGAAAGGTGCCTGCCAGTTCGCCGGTGAGGCGTTTGATGTTGTTATGGCGACGGGGGTCTTGTTCAAGTTGGGAGAAACAGCGGGCCAGTTTGGCGGCCAGCGGACGGTCGGCCCTTGCGTAGAAGGAGCGGGCGTCCGGCGACAGGATGACCTCATACATCCTTGCGGACCTTGCGCCACGACGCACCCTTGCCGGCGGCGACGGCCTTGCGGGCGGTTTCGATCCGCTCGATGAGCGGGCGGCGATTCAGGAAGTCGACATAGTCGGCGAGCGATTCCAGCCGTCCGGCGGGGATGCTGTCGATCGCCTTCTTGATCTTGCGGCGGAGGCTCGTGGTCGTCATGGCAATTATCGTAGGCTGGTCAGGGTGTGGCCTGCAACTCAAATGAGGCTCGCCCGTGAATCGCCGCGAAAAGGGTACCCAAAAGAAAAACCCCGGACTTGCGTCCGGGGTTCTGATTGCGTCCTGACGAGCTGCGAACACCGGCCATTGGCCGGTGCCACAAAGAGGGTCGGAGGGACATAAGCGGCGTCTTGGCGTTTCGACATCGTGGCGTCTTGGCACCTCAGTGTCTGGGAACCGAAGTCCCTCGACACCTTGCCACCTCGACACCTCGATACCTTGCCTCTTACGCCTTGCCCTTGACCTCGACCTTCGCGCCGGCCTCTTCCAGTTCCTTCTTGAGTTTCTCGGCGTCTTCCTTCGAGATGCCTTCCTTGACGTTCTTGGGCACGCCGTCCACCACGTCCTTGGCCTCCTTCAGGCCCAGGCCGGTCGCGGCTCGGACGACCTTGATGACGTTGATCTTGTTGGCGCCGCCATCCTTGAGGATGACGTCGAAGATGGTCGGGGCGTCTTCGGCCTCGGCCGCCGCGCCGCCGCCGCCCGGGCCGGCCATCATGACCGCGCCGCCGCCGGCCGGCTCAATGCCGTAGGCGCTCTTGAGGTAATCCGCCAGGGACTGGGCATCCTTGACGGTGAGGTTGACGATCTTGTCGCCGATCTCCTTGACCGCCGAACTGAATTCCATCGTTGCTGCGTCTGACATGGGAGTTACTCCTGCATTCGTGGGATCGGGTCGCGTGGTGTTCGCGTCGTCCCGGGTTCAATCGCTCCGAAAGCCGAGACCCCTGTGGTCTCGTTTAACCCGATCGCCGGTGCAATCTGCCAAAGGGGCTGCCGGATGCGGTAGTTTCAATGTCTTACTGGCCACTGGCCACTAACCACTGGCCACTGCCATTACGCCACTTTCGTGATCGTCTCGCCCTTCTCCAATTTGTCGACAATCGCCTTGATGCAGCCGGCGATTTTGCCGCCGGTGTTGAGGCAGCCGACCACGCGGCGGCCCGGCGAGGTGAAGAGCATGACCACTTCGCCCTGAATCTCGGCCTTGCTGCGCCGCTTGGAGATCGACTCGATCGAGGCGCATTCCTTTTCGCCATCGAGGACGCCGACCCGCAATTCCAACTTGGGGTAGTCCTTCGACAGCCTGAGCAGTTCCTTGGCGATGTCGACCGTGGACGTGCCGCCGGTGACCAGGGCGCAGGGGCCGGTCAGTGCGGTGGTCAGCGGGGCGAGGGGCGTGTTGGCGAAGACACGCGTCGCAATGTTGTTCTTGATGACATGCACGTCGGCGCCGGCCTTGCGCAGGTGCGCCCGGAAGGTGTTGGCCTCGACACCGGACAGACCGTGCACGTTGATCAGCAGGGCGGCGTCCATCGACCCGTAACGCCTGGTCAGTTCGCCGGCCACCAGTTCCTTCAGTTTCTTACTCATGGTGCTCTCCCGCGCCCTGCTGGGCGACTTCAATGGCGATGCCGGGGGACATGGTTCCGTTGACGCTGACCTTCTTGAAGTAGGCGCCCTTGCTGGTGGGCGGCTTGAGTTTGCGAATGTGGTTGATGAAGGCGTCGATGTTGGCCTTCAGATCGGCCTCGGCGAAACTGGCTTTGCCGACGATGGCGTGAACATTGCCGCCGGCGTCATTGCGAAACTCGATCTTGCCGGCGGCGAAGTCCTTCACCGCGGCGGTGATGTCGGCGGTGACCGTGCCGTTCTTGGGGCTGGGCATCTTGCCCTGCGGACCGAGGACGCGGCCGAGTTTACCGACCTTGCCCATGGTTCGCGGATGGGCGATGGCGACGTCGAAATCCATCCAGCCGCCGCTGACCTTGTTGATCAGGTCATCGACGCCGACCTCGATCGCACCGGCCGCACGGGCCGCGTCGGCATCGGCGCCATCGACGAAGGCGATGACCTTCTTGGTCTTGCCGATGCCGCGGGGCAGGCTGACCGATCCGCGAATCATCTGCTCGGCATTCTTGGGGTCGATGCCCAGGTGCAGGACGATGTTGATGGTCTGGTCGAACTTGGTGCCCTTGGTGACGGTCTTGAGCAGTTTGACCGCATCATCGAGGGGGTAGTTCTTCTTGATGTCGACTTTTTCAGAATTAGCCTTGTGTCGCTTCGAGATGCCGCGCATCGGCTTGCCGCGCTGCTTCTTGCCGCCGCCGCCGTCACCCTCGCCGACAACGCGCTCCTTCTTGGGCTTGTTGGGGCGGTTGCCCGGGTCCTTCTTGCCGCGTTCAGGCTTGGCCTCGGCCGGGGGTGCGGCGGACTGGGCCTGTGCGGTTGCATCCGCGGGCGCTTCGGTTTCGGGCGCAGCGGCATCCGTCTTCTTTTTTGCCATTTGTGTGTATCCTTCGACCCGCAGGTCTGCCACGGATTCATGTCGGCTCGTGGTCGGGCCGGGCAAGGCGATCTTGCCGGTTTCGCAGCCGGTTCCGAGTGAATGGAATTCCCGCAACGAAGAGGCGAAAAGATAATCGAAGGGCGGGCGGCCCGCAAGCCGGGCCGCGTCGCGAGTGCCCGGCCACAGCGCAAACCAGGGATGCTGAATGGCGTTCGACAGCGTCCGATAATCGACGATGCAACTTCCGTGTGGACAGGAACTTACGCTTGCCGAATCGGATCCATCAGCGATTCGATCACCCCCGGTCCGATCTCGCCGGCCGGCACGGGTATCCAGCGCGTCTGCGGGAACTTTCGGTACCAGGTTCGCTGATGCTTGGCGAACTGCCGGGTGTGGATCTTGATCTCCTCGACGGCGTCCTCCAGCGAGACCTCGCCGGCCAGGTGCCGCAGGATCTCGGCGTAGCCCAGTGCCTGCCGCGCCTGTTCGGACAGGTTGAACGCACGGCTCACCCGTTCGACCTCCGACACCAGGCCCTCTTCGATCATCTGCCGCACCCGGGCGTTGATCCGCCTGGAGGCATCTTCCTTTTCGCGTGAAATGCCCACGATGGCCGCGGGATATCGCAATTGCTGGGCCGTCCACTGAACCTGTTGGGCCGAGAGGGGCCTGCCGGTGAGTCGAAAGACCTCGATGGCGCGTTCGATTCGTTTGTAGTCATTAATATGAATGCGATCGGCCGCGTCAGGGTCGATTTTGCGCAATTCCGCATGGAGCGCAGCCACGCCCTCGTTTTCGGCGCGTTGTCTTAATGCCTCGCGCAGCCCGGGATCGGCGGACGGACCGTCAAACAGGCCGTACATCAGTCCCATCAGATACAGCGGCGTTCCGCCGACGACGAGGGCCGAGCGGCCGCGCGAGCGAATGTCGGCAATCGCGGCGTCGGCCATCTGCACGAAGCGGGCCACGCTCATCGACTCGGACGGATCGACGACATCGATCAAGTGGTGGGTGACGGCGGCGCGATCGGCGGCCGTCGGCTTCGCAGTGCCGATGTCCATGTGCCGGTACACCTGCATCGAATCGACCGAGACGATCTCGGCGTTCAGTCGCGGCGCCAGCGCCATGGCCGCGGCGCTCTTGCCGGAGGCGGTCGTGCCAAGGAGCAGGATGACGTCGGTCATAAGGATGGGGGCTCGAATCGACAGCCGGCCTGGGGCAGAGATTAACCCGCGGCGCACGCAAGGTCTGGCTGCTTCCTGCGGAACAAGGCGGAAAAGTACCGGTTCGTACGCGACGGCGGGTATACTAATCTATCAAGCGGGAGGCGCCTGAGATGCATGACCAATCGCACGATTCGCACGTTCGTCTTCGCGATGATCGCCGCCATTTTCTGAAAAAGTCGATCGGCGTCGCCGGCGCTGCAGCGATCGGCCAGACCGCGCGGGCGAGGGCCGGCGAGAAGCAGGCCGCCGCCATGCCCAGGCGACTGCTCGGAAAGACCGGTCTGCGGGTTCCCATTCTCGAAGTCGGCGGCACGTATCGATTCAACCCGCGGTATGTCCAGGTGGCCCTGGACCTGGGTTGCACGTTCTTCGACACGGCCGCCGTGTATGTCAACGGCAAGAGCGAAGAGACCCTGGGTGCGTCCATCCGCAAGTTGGGCGTTCGCAAGGACGTGACCATCGTCACGAAGGGACATCCGGCGACTCCCGACAAACTCGCGACGGCCATTCAGGAGTCGCTTGACCGGCTGAACCTGGATGCGGTGGACATTTACTATCTGCACAATTTGTCGCGCATGGATGTGCTGGACAGCCCCGAGTGGAAGGCGGCGGCCGAGCGGATGAAGAAGTCCGGCAAGATCCGATACTTCGGATTCAGCAACCACAACGATCAATTGGTGCCCCTGCTGAACCGGGCGGCGTCGTGCGGTTGGATCGACGTGATCATGCTGAAGTACAACTTCCGAAGTTACGGTGACGCGGAACTGAACAAGGCGATCGACGCAGCGCACAAGGCGGGCGTCGGGCTTATCGCAATGAAGACGCAGGGGTCGGCCGTCAGTTTCGCCCCACGGGTGGATCCGTTCAAGGCGGCGGGCTACTCCAAACACCAGGCCGTGCTGAAGGCGGTCTGGAAGGACGAGCGGATCAGTTCCGCAGTGAGCGCCATGCCGTCCATCGCGGTGTTGCGGGAGAATGCCGCCGCCGCGACGAAGGAACTGTCGGCGCGCGAACAGGAATTGCTGAACGAATACGCCGCATTGACCGCGAGCCTGTACTGTCACGGCGGTTGCGGCGGTTGCCAACGGGAATGTGAGACGGCGGCCGGTCGACCGCTCGCGGTTGCGGATACGCTTCGGTACCTCATGTATCACGATTCCTATGGCCTGCGGGCCGAGGCGCGGGCAAAATTCGCCCGACTGGATCGGACTGTCCGAGACTGGGTCGCCGGCGATTTGGCGACCATCGAGGTGGCCTGCCCGGCTGGGGTTGCGGTGGCAACTTTGGTAAAGCGGGCCGAGACCGTGCTAACGTCCGAAACACGCGTTTGATAATATCTTTGCTTACAAGAGGTTACATGGTTGATGCGGGTGCCGGGCAGGCGACGGCTTGCATCGTCACGGCAATGCAACAGGCCGGAAATCACGCCGAATTTTGGCATTGCCGGGCGGGTTGAGTTATAGTCTGAGATGTCGAAACCCCGGGCATCGGCCGGGCGTAGAACCTTTTGAAGATATTCGTGAAACCGCCGCCGCCCTTCGCGCGTCTAAGGGGGAACGGTTCACGGGTGGTTTGAGTGTTCATCGAAAATGCGGGCGTGGCGATGGTCGCCGCTGGCCCAACGATTCGATTGGCGAGTCAGTCAAGACAAAAGAGGAGTTTATTCATGAAGCGAGTTGCAATGTCGGCGTTGGCGTTGGCCTGCATGTGTTGTTTCGCCGTGTCGAGCGTGAATGCCGGCGGCGAGTGCTGCAAGTCGAAAGAGGCTGCCGCCAAGATGGCGTCCGCCAAGGACGGCAAGAGCGGCTGCTCTTCCGCCAAGATGGCGGGTTGCTGCGACAAGGACGGCTTCCCGTCCATGGCGATGATGGTCGGCGACAAGTCGATTGCCTGCCCGATGGAGGCCGAGAAGGTCGCCACCGAGAAAAAGGCAAAGATCGTCTATGTCGTGGCCGGCGAGAAGTACGAGTGCAAAGAGAAGGCCGCCGAGGCGCTGGCCGATGCTGCTGAGGAATTCACCGATCACTACATCTCCGTCGCCTGCGTGGTGAACGGCAACCCGATCTACTGCGCCAGCGGCGCCAGCAAGTGCTCGGACAAGGCTGAAGCCACCTGCAAGTCCGGCGAGAAGGCCAAGACCGAGACGACCAAGGTCGCCGCGAAGACCGAAGGCAAGGACGAGTGCTGCATGAGCAAGGCCGGCGCCAAGGTCAAGTACATGGTCCTCGGCAAGACCTATGACAAGATGGCCGACGCCGAGAAGGCCCGCGAAGAGGCGATGGTCGCCGTCAAGAAGGTCTCCATGAAGGTCATGGTGGATGGCAAGGAGACCTCGTGTGACAAGGTCTGCCCGGACGCCGAGAAGGCCGGCAAGGTCAACTACATGGTGAACGGCGAGAAGATCACCTGCAAGACCAAGGCCCGCATCATGATGGCCAAGGCCAAGTACGAGGCCGCCAAGAGCGCGATGGAAAAGAAGATGGCGAAGATCTGATACGACGTAAATCAGATCGACGTCTTTGTTGAATAGCAAGGGGCCTGCTCGGATTCGATTCGAGCAGGCCCTTTCTGTTTGATGGAGGTGCAAGCACGCAGTTTGTGAGCGGGCCATGCCCGTGATGGCGGACTTTGTGCCTGGCAATTTCACGCGGCCCGCCCGGCTGATGTCGCGCACGACGGTAGGTCAATCTCGATGTGTCCGCCGCTCGGTGCGGTCCGCCGGCGCGGCGATCAGATGATCCAATTCCCGCACGCCGTTCAGTCGGTATGCGGCTGCAACGTTGTCGGGCGTCGGCCGATCCGGCAGGCTCAGGATCGGCGCTATGCCGCCGCGTGCGGAGAGGCGCGCGACCAGGTTTGCCGCCTCGGCATAGAACGCTGCGTCGGCCGGATGGGTTTCGTTGAACTGCAGCAGGGCCGCCGCATCTCGACGGCGGGCCAGGCCGCGGTGGATCCGGGCGAATTGAACGTGTCGGGCGCGAGGCTCCACGGCCAGTGCGATGCCTTCGGCGATCGCGCCTGGCAGGGTGCGATACTCCGTTGCGGCGCCGACGATCAAATGGGTCAGTTCGTGCGCCAGCGTCGACGACAGCAGCATCGGATCCGATTGGGTCACGTGCACCGCGTGAGATTCGAGTTTCGTCCCAAGCAGCCGGATGTCGCTCGATGCAAGAACGGCGTCGGATTTGGGGCCGACTTCGCGGACGAAGTGGGCCCTGTCTGAATACAGCCAGATGTCGCATGGCACGGGCCACGGCACCTGCTCCCGCGTCCGACCGAGCAACTGACACACGCGATCAAAGTGAAACGCCAGGGCGTCGGCCACGCCGCGCGCGGCATGCTCGTTGCGATGGTGAATGCGAAATCCGGGGGTCTTGAGAACCCGCCAATCGCCGGACAGCCGGGTGCGCCACGGACCGGCGCGGCGATCGGACAGACTCGGATCGTAGATGGCGCGCAATCGCGAGACGGCAGCACGGCGCGCGTCCGACAGCGCGCCTGCGTCGCCCGCCATCGCGGGGTTGGCGCCCGCGACAAACGCATATTCCCGCGCGGCCGGACCCTGTTCACCGGCATCCTCCGCTGCCATTCCTCGCACCATGGCGCGCAGTTCGGCATCGGCCGACTGTGCCCTGGGGGCGGCGGCGACCCGCCGCAGGACCACCTTCCAGAAGTCCGGGGTAAACGTCGCGCGATCGACGTCTTCGACGAGGGCGAATGCCATGGACTGCAGCCACCGCGCGGCCAGGCCGGGCGTGATGGCAATGCCATTTTCAATCTGTGTCTGGATCGCGGCGTCGAAGCAGTAGAAGGCCTCGCGGAAGTTCTTGGTGAAGTAATGATCGTCGCCGGCGCCGACGGCCGCCTTCAGATAGTCGGGCGTCAGTTCCGCGCGGCGATTGGGTGACAAGGCGACCGCCTGCCCCAGGACGCCGAATGCCGGTTCGTACCATTCCACGGCCAGCCACGACTTCGCCTCCCTCAATCTGGCGGGCAGTGCGCCCCGCGCCGCCGTGATCGTTTTCGTCATTTGTAGTGCATCAGCGTTGTCCGGTGCGACCTTCAGAATGGCGGACAGGGTCCTGTCGGCAGTGGCGTAGTCATCCTGCTGAATGGACTGCCGGGCGATCGAATTGAGGAGCGAGAGTCCTTCCGACCGGATCGCCGGGTCCGGCGATTTGCCGGCCGCGTCCAGCGCAAGGGTCACCGCACGATCAAGTTCGCCCCTATGCAAGAGTTGAAGAAGTTGGTCGCGCAATCGTTGCGCGGCGGGAGAGGCGGCCTTCGGGGGAGTAGCGAGCACGGGCGTCGGCCGTGACGCCGCGCCGAGACCGATCAACAGCGGACAAAGCGTCAGGGCGATTTGGTATCGCATTCGCAAGGCATGCATTCCATGGCCCCCCACGACCCCGCCATTGGCGACTTGTTATACTTTAATCTGAAACACGGGGTCGCTTCCATCCGTGGAGTCACGCCGGCCGATGATGGCGCGTCCGGGTCCAATCCCAACCCCGGTCAGCCAGGGTCGGTGTGAAGCCGAATGCCGCGACAGTTCGCCACGACGAGGTCATTCCATGCCGCTCATGATCCTCCGGTTTCTGTTCCTGCTGACGGTACTGGCCGTGGGCATGAGTTACGTCGAGGCCGAAAGCCGCCTTCAGGACTACGGACCCTACCTGATCGTATGCTCGCTGGCCCTCGGGCTGGCCGCCGTCACCATTGACATCACCATGCCGCGGAAGAGCCTGCAGGCCATTTCCGGGGTGTTCTTCGGACTTCTGGCGGGATTGGTCATCAGTTATGGGTTAACGCTGGTTCTCGGCTTGCTGGCATCGGCGTTTCTGCCGCAATCGATGCTGAAGGAGCCCATCACCAAGGAGACTCTGCAGGTCGTGCGCGACCCCGACGGCGCGCTGGTCTACGACACCAGCGGCAAGCCGCTGACCGAGCGCGTGCAGGTGGAGATCGACACCCGCGACACGCCGGCCGTGGCCATCACCAAGGTCCTGCTCGGCCTGGTGTGCTGCTACCTGTGCGTGAGTTTCATCCTGCAGACCAAGGACGACGTGCGGTTCGTTATTCCCTACGTGGAGTTCGCCAAGCAACTCAAGGGCCAGCGGCCGGTGCTGCTGGATACGTCTGTCATCATCGACGGTCGGATCGTGGACATCTGCGAGACCGGCGTCATCGATCAGCAGTTGATCGTGCCGCGCTTCGTGCTGAACGAATTGCAGGCGGTGGCCGACTCGGCCGACAAGTTGAAGCGCAACCGGGGCCGTCGCGGCCTGGACATTCTGAGCAAACTGCAGTCCAACGCGAAGGTGAGCATTCAGATCGTCGAGGGGCGGCTTCCGAAGAATGAGATGGCCGAGGGCGTGGACCTGAAACTGGTCGCGCTGGCCCAGATCATGAACGGCCGCGTGGCGACCAATGACTACAATTTGAATAAACTGGCCAAAGTTCGCGGCATCGAGGTCATCAACATCAACGACCTGGCCAACGCCCTGAAGCCGGTGGTCCTGCCGGGCGAGGGCATGGTGGTCAAGATCATCAAGCCGGGCGAGGAGCCGGGCCAGGGCGTGGGTTATCTCGACGACGGCACGATGGTCGTGGTCGAACAGGGCCGGGCCCGCATGGGCGACCGGGTGAATGTGGCGGTGACGAGCGTGCTGCAGACGTCGGCGGGGCGGATGATCTTCGGCCGCGTGGAGAATGGCTCGCCGCCGCAGTCGGGGCCGCAGGAATCGCGTCGATACGCCGATGCCGCCGATCGTCGCCCACCGGCGCAACCGGCGAATCGGCGGGGCGATGGGCCGGGGCCGGAGGCGTAGGCGTCTCAGGCTGGCGGAAAATGCAAAATGCAAAATGTAGAATGTAGAATGTAGAATGTAGAATGTAGAAATACGCGAAATTATGTTGGGGTGCCATGCCGACGGCCTTTGCGTCGGCATGTGCCGTGCCAGACGGGACTGCTACACGAGGCAATCATGGCGGATTTCACGCGACATCAGAAGAAGATCGTCGATCGATATTACGACAACCGCGACAACATCATGGTCACGAAGTTGTCGGAGTTGGTGAGCGAGTTGTACCTCGCCGAGACCGACAAGAAGAAGGAACAACTGTGGAAGCGGGCCGAGTTGGCCATGCGCAATCTCAAGTGGAAAGAGCCGATCATCGCCCACCAGATGGCCCAGCGCAAGCCGGAGTTGCTGGCCAATCAGATCAAGGAGTGGATGGCCTCACAGCCGAAGTAGTCTCCGGACCTCCGGACGGATGTCCGGGGACAAATGCGCGAAGCCCATGTCGCGCGGCACGATTCCGCACACTTTTACATCTGTGCTGCTGCCTGCCTCTTACTTCCGTGAGCGGTTCTGACGGCGCGCGATCCGACTACCGTCCACCAAGCGGTTCCAGGAAGAACTGCAACTGGGCGTGGCCGGTGATCTCGAAATACTCGACGCGGATGTCGTGCGGGCCGGCCGTGGCGTCGACGATTGCGGTGTCCTCGGTGGGCACGTGCCAGGTCCAGTTGTCGATCACCCGCTTGCCGTCGAAATAGACGCGGACGCCGTCGTCGCTGACGGAACGCAGCCGGTATTTGCCGCCGGGCAGGTCGAGGCGGGTCGAGGCGACGAGGGCGAAGTGGTCGGGGGGGACCTCCGGGGCCGGGGCGGCGCTGCCCCAGGCGAAGTCGATGGAATCGACCGTGTCGGACTTGAGCGGCGGCGCGGCGATGATCTTCTTCCAGTTGTCGTCGCCCTTCAGCGGATCGGTCGCCGCATCCCACTTGAAATAGTCGATGCGCCACGGGCTGGCGATCAACAGGCCTGACACCACCAATTGCGCTTTGTCAATTTCATACTCGATCCGGAATGGAACCAAACCAGCGCGATCGGGCTTGGGTCGTACCGTGCGTGCGCCGGCGGCGGTGGGTTGCGGGCCGAATGCCCCGGCGTATTTGGGCTTCCAGTCGATGACGACGTCGCCGGTGATGCGAGGCGCTGCCACCTTCTCCCGCGGGGTCAGAAGGGTGAATTGGACGCTACCCCAACCGTTGATGCGAGACGGTGTGATTCGATCGTCAGAGAAATCGTAGGGTCCCCATTCATCGACAATGATCAGTTCACGACCGGGCTGCGAACCGGGCAGGGGCTCGCGGGGGCGGTGGCGCGGAGCGGCGGGTGGTGCACCGGCGGCGGCGGGAATGCCGGTTTGAGCGGCATGATGCCAGGCGAAGGGCCGGGTCGCCGAGTCCGTGCGGTCAACCTCAATCGTGTTCCAGGCGTCTTCGTCGCTGGATGCCGCGTTGGTCCATTCGATGGGACCGGTGGATGAAACATCGGGCGCGAGCCAGTTGCGGCGGCCAACGACGGGCTGGGTGGTCGTCACCTGTATTTTTCCCTGATGGATGGCGTTGGCCTCCAGCCGCGTGAACGTCGTGTTTTCAGTGGCCACAAGGGCCCGTTCAGATTCGCGAAACGCGTTGCCCGCGACGTCCAGTTCGGTTGCCCCGGTGGCGAGCAGGCCGATGGTGCAGGTTGACACAAGGTTGCGGATGACCTGCTCGCGCACGCTGGGACATCGCGCGGGGCCGCAGAACGGGAACGCGAAGAGGGCCTGATCGTCGTCCCACCACAGGTGAATGCCGCGTGCGCAGTCGGAGATGCGGTTCCAGCGAATGAGATTCTCCCGGCCGTGTTCAATGGAAATGCCCGTCTTGCAATGGTCGAATTGATTGTCCTCGATCAAGGTGCGGGACGAGTAGCCGGCCCAGATTCCGTTCTCGCAATGCGCGAGTTTGTTGGAAATAAACGCATTCTGGTCGGAGAAAGTCGCCTCGATCCCGTGCATGACCGCGTACGAAAAATCGTTCTTGTAGAGCACGTTTCGATTGCAGCCGCCCTTGCCAGTCTCCTTGAGCGTCTCATCGCCGGCGTAGAGGAAGAATCCGTCGCCGCCGTGGGTCGCGATGTTGTAGGCGAACAGGTTGTCGCTGCATTGCTCGAAGACCAGGATGCCGGCGGAGTCCTGACCGCGGTTGTAGACGCCGTGGGAATAGCCGCGCACGCAATAGTCGAAGCGATTACCCAGCACGCGGCTCCTATTCGTGCGATACAGCGCCAGGCCCCAGCCCGACATGAAGGACATGTCGTTCTCGGTGACGTCCACGCCGTTGCATTTTGACAGGCAGATGCCATTTTGCCCGTTGCGGGCGCGGCAGTTGGCGATCTTCGCGTCGTCGCAGCGGAGCAGGTAGATGCCCGCGCCGTAGCGGAGCCATTCGTTTGCGTCATTTTTGTGCGGCCAGAGCCAGTCGTCGCGATGCTCGCGCTGCGGCGTGCTCTTGAGGCGCATGCGATAATTGTTCGACACGTCGCAGTTCTCAAGGCGCAGGCCGGGGGCGTCCTCGGCGTAAATGGCGAGTTTGAAGCCGCGGATGCTCACGTTCTTGAGCGTGACGTTCTTTGCCTTGCGGATGACGATGGCGCGGCCGACGTATTGATCCGCGGGGGTGGCGTCGTCCGCGCCGATGATCGTGCTGCCGCGCAAGTCAATCGTGGTGTTGTCGGCGTCGATCAGAAATGCGCCGGAGTCAGAGGGGCTGTCGATCCTGATTTGCGTCGGGACGCGCACGCGAAGGGCGTCGGCCGAGCGGGGCTGCTTTTCGGCGGCCTGAGAGGGCTGCGATGCTGAGTCCTGAGCATCCAGCGGCGTCGCCATGAATAAAGACAGCGTCCACGCAATGCACCAGGCGGCAGGCGGAGTTTTTTGATCGCGCGTCATGCTGCGGATACCGGTCCTCTGGATCATTGTACGACTTTCAAATGATCGTTTGCCTCAAAAACGCCTTGAAGTGACGGGGCATCACTTGTAGCATGTTCGTTACGCCCCGAACCGTGTTCAGTCGAGGCACTTTGCCGGCTTACGGTTCCGCCAGCGCACGCCTCTCAGACGTTCGAGTACATCCCATGCAGATTCACGAATCCATTCTGGAGTTGGTGGGGAATACGCCCCTGGTTCGCCTCAAGAAAGTGACCGCCGGCCTCAAGTGTACGGTTGTCGCCAAGGTCGAGTATCTCAACCCCGGCGGCTCGGTCAAGGATCGACCGGCCTTGCACATGCTGGAGGAGGCCGAGAAATCGGGCCAGTTGAAGCCCGGCGGGACCATCATCGAGCCCACCAGCGGCAACACCGGCGCGGCTTTGGCCATGGCGGCGGCCGTCAAGGGCTATCGCTGCATCCTGGTCATGCCCGACAAGATGGCCCCGGAGAAATTCCAACTCTTAAAGGGCTACGGGGCCGAGGTCGTGACCGTTCCAACGGTGGGGGCGCGCAGCCCGGAGAGTTATTACAGCGTGGCCAATCGGCTGACCGCCGAAATACCCGGGGCCTTTCAGCCCAACCAATTCGAGAATCCGAACAACCCGCACGCCCATTATTTGAGCACCGGTCCGGAGATCTGGAAGCAGACGGACGGGAAGGTGGATTACTTCGTGGCGGGCATGGGCACCGGCGGGACGATCAGCGGCACGGCGAAGTTCCTGAAGGAGAAGAACCCGGCGATCAAGATCATCGGGGCCGACGCGGAAGGATCCATTTATACGCAGGGCGCGATGCCGGCGCCGTACAAGGTCGAGGGCATCGGCGAGGATTTCGTGCCGCGCACCGTTGACTTGAAGATCATCGACAAGGTCATCAACGTTTCCGACAAGGAATCATTCGCCATGTGCCGGCGGCTGGCCCGCGAGGAGGGTCTGCTGGTCGGCGGATCCTGCGGCACGGCGGTCTGCGCCGCGCTTCAGGTCGCGGCCGATCTGCCGGCGGGCAAACTGGTGGTCGTGCTGCTGCCGGACACGGGTCGCGGCTATCTGTCAAAAATCTACAACGATGAGTGGATGCAGGCCCAGGGATTCCTCGCCCCGCCGGGCCGCGACATGAGCATCGGAGACGTGCTGGCGAGCAAGGGCGACGTGCCGGCGCTGCTCACCGTGACCACCCGCGACAGCGTGCGGAAGGCCGTCGACATCATGCGCAAGATCGGCATCTCCCAGTTGCCGGTCACCGACGACCAGGGTCAGATCGTCGGCGCGATGCAGGAGGTCTCGGCGATGCAACTGGTCTTCGACCACGTCGACATCAATGCCAAGCAGGTCGGCGAGGTCATGGGGCGGCCGTTCCCGCGGCTCAGCCGACAGACCGAGATCGAGCAGGGCTTCAAGGCCCTGTCGCTCGGCGCGGCCGCGATCATCGTGGTCGAAGGCGACAAGCCGGTTGGTGTATTGACAAAGACTGATTTTATTGAGTACCTCAGCGCCATTTCCGATCTGCCCGGAGCGCCGGCGTGATGGAATGGGTCTGGCTCGGCGGGCTCGTCCTTGCGGCGCTGGCGGGCGTGGCGCTTGCCATTCTGCAACTGCCGGGTGCATGGCTGACCATCGCCGCGGCCGCGGTCTTTGACTGGCACTTCGGCTGGCAGCGGATCGGATGGCAATGGCTTGCGGGCTTCGTCGCGCTTGCGACCCTTGGCGAGATCATCGAATTTGCCGCGTCGGCCGTCATGGTCCAGCGAACGGGGGCGAGCCGGCGCGCGCAAGTGGGGGCGCTGGTCGGCGGATTCGCCGGCATGATCCTGTTCACGGGACTGGTGCCGATCCCGGTGATTGGCACCATCGCCGGCGGCATGATCGGCTGCTTTGGCGGCGCGCTGATTGGCGAGATCAGCATTCACAACGATGTGAACAAGGGAACGCGGGCCGGCATCGGGGCCACGCTCGGGCGGCTGGCCGGTTTGCTGGTGAAAGTGTCCGTCTGCCTGGCGATTGCCGGCGCGGTCGTGGTTTGCGCGTGGAACTGAGAAAATAAGCCGGCGGCGGCGGGTTGGCGGTTGCCGCGAGGGGACTCCAAGGTCAGCCTCGGGGCACCGGTGGCCCGTCGCCGCCGGCATAGTCCTCTTATCGGCGCGACCAATCGGTTCGTTGAGAAAACCTGTGGGAGCCGAAAAATCCGGCTGCCACGCACGCCGGTTGGTCGCGCAGGGTCTGATATGAAAGACCCGCGGCAAGCCGTCTGGATAGGCGATTTCCGCCTGACGCGAGGTGATTTAACTCGGGATGGGGCACATACGGGGCCTGGGGCCGACGGGATTCGGCGGTGCGGGGCCGCGCAATCGCACAGGATTATAAAAAGACAAATCGTAGAGATGTGGGGCGAGATTGACGGATCGCCGTTGATTCACCCGGCGGCGCGGCGCTGTCTGAACGCGAGGGCGACCATTGAGGGAGGCCGCTACTCCTTGTCTTCCGGCTCCGGTTTGTTTGTCTTGGGCTGCGGGACCAGAAAAGTCGTGCCGCAGTGCTTGCAGCGCACCAACTGGCCGCGGACGTGCTCGGGCACCTGCAACGCGCGGCGACACTTGAGACTCGGACAGATGATCGTCACCACGTTGATCGTGCTCATGGTTGGGTGAGCCTCTCGTCTATGCGGCATTGCCGATTGAGCCCCGCGGACCTGTCCGCCGCGCTGCCGCGCGGTTTCCAAACGACGCAGATTTTCCGAATTGGCGCAAACTCTGCGCGCTTCCGAACTTGCTATCGGGCGAAAACGGGGGAGTGGGTTAGCAAATTGGGGCCGGCATTGCCGGGCTACGCCGATTCCTTGCGCGAGGCCTCGGGCCGGGCTTTCGCCTCGCCGCGCACGACCTGCGGTGTGATGACATACCGACCTTCGCGGCCGGCGTCGGGCAATTCGAACATGATGTCCAGCATGAACTGCTCGCAGACCGCGCGCAGCGCCCGGGCGCCGGTGTCGCGCTCCAGGGCGCGGCGGGCAATCTCCCGCAGGGCCTCGGGCGTGAAGACCAGTTCGCTGCCGCCAAACTCAAACAGTTTCTCATACTGCCGACACAGCGAGTTCCGCGGGTCGGTCAGAATGTGGATCATGTCCGACTCGTCCAGCGGACTCAGGGTGGACAGGACCGGCAGGCGGCCGACGAACTCGGGGATCATGCCGAACTCGATCAGATCCTCGGGGACGACCTTGGAGAGCAACTTGCCGCGCTGATGCGGGGTGCTGGACTCGTCGGCCTCCTCGGTGGCGAAGCCGATGGCCTTGCCGCCGATGCGCCGCTTGATGATGTCTTCGAGGCCGCTGAAGGTGCCGCCGCAGATGAAAAGAATCTGACTGGTGTCGATCTGGATGTACTGCTGCTCGGGGTGCTTGCGGCCGCCCTGGGGCGGGATGTTGGCGACGGTGCCCTCGATCATCTTGAGCAGGGCCTGCTGCACGCCCTCGCCGGAGACATCGCGGGTGATGCTGACGTTGCCGGCGCTGCGGGCGATCTTGTCGATTTCGTCGACATAGACGATGCCGCGCTGAGCGGCCTCGACGTCGAAGTCGGCGGCCTGAAGCAGGCGCAGCAGGATGTTCTCGACGTCCTCGCCGACGTAACCGGCCTCGGTGAGCGTGGTGGCGTCGCCGATGGCGAAGGGCACGTCGAGCACGCGGGCCAGGCTGCGGGCCATGAGGGTCTTGCCGGATCCGGTCGGGCCGATCAGCAGAATGTTGCTCTTGTCAATTTCAACGTCGTCGGCCTCGGCGCGTTCGGCATGAGCGATACGCTTGTAGTGATTATGCACCGCGACCGCGAGGAACCGCTTGGCATGGGTCTGACCCACGACGTAGCGATCGAGAAACTCCAGAATGCTGCGCGGGGTCGGCGTCTTGGAGATGCTGGGCCGAACGCCGCCGGCGCGGCGCTTCTCCTGGCGAATGATGTTGTGGCAGAGGTCGACGCAGGCCGAGCAGATGTAGGCATCGTTCGGACCTTCCACCATCGGGCCGACTTCGCGATGCGTCTTGCCGCAGAAACTGCACGTGCTGGGCCGGCGCTTCTTCAGCCCGCCGGGAGGGTTGTTGCTCCCGCCGCCGCCGGGTCCGCGAGGCCCACCGGGTCCCATTCCGCCGCCTTTGCTTCCATTGCTCAACGCAGTATTCCCTTGATGTTGAAGTGGACGAATGTCTCAGTTGGGCCCGTGATCCACGTTGCCGCGACGGCCGGACGGCCGACCGCGATGCCACGCTCACGCCCGCAATCTATCGACTGTCGTCCAACGACTCCTTGATTTGATTCCCCTCGCGCAGGCTCGTTTCATCGACGCCCGTCGCATCCGTCGAACCGGTCGTGCGCAATGCATGCCGCCCGAGCATTTCCGATCGCAGCGACTGAAACTCCGCTTCGCTGATTTCGCCGCTTGCCCTTAACTCGCGCAATTGTTGCAGCGACCAGACCCCGCCGTCCGTCGAGCCGGCTTCCGCCAGATACCGCCGGCGAATCCACCAGACCGCTGCGCCCAGCACGACCAGCGCGAGGATCAGCAAGCCGCCGTACAGCATGATCGCCGAGACGTCTGCCGCCGCGATCAGGCTCCGAAGCATTCTAGTCTCCGCGCCCGCGTCGCGTCCGGATCCGGCGCTTGGCCGCGAACAGGGCGGCCACGGTGGCGAGACCAAACAGCGCCGCGTTTCCGCCGAAGAGGCCGCACAGGTTCGGGAAGGGCGACGCGGCGGGCTGGACGTATGCGGCGCCGGTGGTGTCAACCTGCTCGGCAACGGCGTTCTGCAGTTTCACGCCGCCATCGCTGTTTCGGGAGCGCTGGAAAATCTCGCCGAAGCCGATCTGCGGCGTGCCGAAGATCGCGGCGCAGCCGACGCCATCGCTTCGGGTGATGATTTCCGCGCCGACGATCAACTCCAGTTCAAACTCCTCGTCGATTGCAATTTCATATTCGTATGGCAGGTTCAATCCGGTGAACAACACGGCCTTGACCTGCGGCAACTCCTGGATGATGCCGTTGAAATCGACAATCGGCGGATTCTGCAGCGCCAGGATTCCCTCGCCCCTTGTGGTGATTGCACCATTGGCGCCGCCGGTGACGGTCATTGCGCCAAATAGGGGTGTGGTCGCCGCGAGATTGGGCCGCCGCTGGGTCACGCTGAATTGAAACTTCACGCTTGCGCCGCTGAGGTCCTGACCCGTGTTCAGGGCGGCGATCAACATCACGCCAGAAACGACAACGCGGCTGCGAATGGTCGCGGCGTCGCCGGGCAGGAAGATGCCGCCCAACTCCGAGCCGGAGAATTTGACAACGCGTGTTTCCACGCCGGCGCCGTTCGCGTTCCAGTGGGTTTGGTTGTCGTTGCTGAACGCCGCGACGTCGATGCCGATGTCGCTGGGTGGCTGAAGGAAGAGCGGCGCGATCGGCTGCGTGAAGATCGCCGCCACTTGCGCTGAACCCACGATGCCTTCGTTCGCATCGTGTTGATCGAGCCGGGCGCGGGCCAGGGCGGGCGGAACCGAAACCTGACCGGGAAACGACTGCTGGGCGATGTCGCTTTGCAGAATGCCGCCGCCGTCGGCTCGTTGGTGAACCTCCGCCGAAACGCGGGCCGAGACGGACTTGATTTCCGCATGAACCGTCGCTGCTGCCGCGCCCAACAGAATTGCCGCCGCACAAAAGCGCGAAGAACTAACCACTCGTCGAATGTACATGTTCGATCCTGAAACGTGCCGCGAGGCCAAGATGCGCCAAATTATGCCGCATTATCACTATAGGCCCAAACCGGGGGTCGTTGCGACCCCGTTGAAACGGTCGGCGCGGATTTGGCGGAGGCGGTATTCCCGCCGGTTGGCACGGGTCGTCTTCAAAGGCAATGACGCCGCTCCGCATTCTGCGAATCTGGCTTTGATCCATAACCTGTTGTCAATTAAGCACATAGAACCGAAATTCGAGTTCGGATCGCCGCTATTCTCGGGCGTAGTCCGGTCACCCCCTTCAATCCGATGAACATCAAGTCACCTGGTCGTTTCACCGGAATCCGCCAGGTTGGGAGCCCCGGGTGTCGGGTTTCACCAAATTTAGGAGGACGGCTCATGCAACGGAATCTGCGACAATCGCTTGTGCTGTGCGGCGTGATCATCGGGGCGGGCTTTTCCGGGGGCTGCGGAACGGACTTCTTCGCCCGCCTTATTCGGCCCACGGTGGTCGTGCGCATTGTGAATGACACCGGCTTCATGGCCGAACCCGAGTTACTGGCCAGCGCCAGCCGAAACCTCATCGAAGACGCGTTCGACACCGATTCGTCGCTGGTGGACATCGGCGGTTCGCTCGCGCCTAACGAGGAAGCGCAGGTGCTGCTGACCTGTGACGGCGACCTCGAGCGGATCGCCCTTTTGAGCGTGACCTTCCGAACCGAGTTCGGCCTGAAGGTGGGCGACGTGGACGATACGGTCAATCTGCGCCGCGACATCGACTTTGATTGCGGCGAGACGGTCATCTTCACCCTGACCGGCACCATCACCAATTTCGACGTCGATGCGACGGTCGACAAGTCGCAGCCCGTGCTTCCGTTCGGCTCGCAGCAGGGCGGGTCGAGCAACAATTCGACGAACGACGATATCGCCGACATCCTCGACGACCTGTTTGGTTGAATCCCGGGTACGCGACTGTGCACGCAGCGGGGTCACGAATTTCCGCTGGTGCTCACGGTCCCTCGTCGTCATGCCGTGACAGGTGCATCAGCCCGGCCGTGCGATGAATGTCCTGGACGCGACGCCATTGGGACCGACGCGAAGGCTGACCCTTGCCGTGCATTTCGGGCAGCGGCCCTCGTAGCGCGTGTCGTTGGGCCGCCGATAGACCCGTGTATAGACACCGCAGCATTGGAAGTGGATCCCGATCCACGGGCGATCGGACGACGACCCATCCGCGCAGGATGCGTCAGCCGCGTCGCGGACAGTGCCGTCCACTTCCAGGATGAGGTCCAGTCGGTTCCTTGCATCGGCCATGCCCTTTCTATCGGCGGGCCGAATGCGGGGACAGGACCATCGCGACAGGGTCCGGTCCGACGTCGGGCCTGGCTTGCACGATCTGCGAATCCCTTATCATGCCATCGCGCTTGCTTGGGAGGTGTGACGCATGGGTTCCACGTTTCAGATTGCCGGTTCGATCCTGGCCGGAGACTTTCTCAATCTCGGCGAGGCCATACGCATTTGTGAGGCCGCCGGAGCCGATCTGCTGCAACTTGACGTCTGCGACGGCCACTTTGTGCCGACCATCAGTTTCGGCGAGGAACTGATCAAGCGGACCTGCGAAGTGGCGAAGGTGCCCGTGGAGGTTCACCTGATGGTGGCCAATCCGGGCGACTGGGTGCCGCGCGTGGCGAACCTGGGCGCCTTTCGCACGCTCTTTCACATCGAAGCCAGCAAGCGGGCCATGGGCGTGGTGCAGGCCATCGTCAAGGCGGGCATGAAGCCGGGCGTGGCGATGAATCCGGAGACTCCGGCGAGCGCCATCGAGCCGTTGCTGCCGTATATCGACAACGTATGCATGATGGGCATCGCGCCGGGGTTCGCGGGTCAGCAACTGCTTGATTATACGTATGTAAAAATAAAGGACGTGCGGGCGCTGATCGGAAAGACGGGGTCGAAGGCGACGATCACGGTCGATGGCGGGGTGAAGGCGGCCAACGCCGGCCCGCTGCTGGCAGCCGGGGCGGACATCCTGGTGGTCAGCAGCGGCATCTATCAGCATGCGCGACCGCTGGAGAGCCTGAAGGAACTTCGGGCGATGGTGTCAAAGTGAGTCACGTCGCGCCGAACGGCAACAGGTCCCGTCGGCAGCCGTTCCAACCCGCGGTCAATTGACACCGTCCAGCGTGAACCGATGAAAAAAGTCAGCCCGCGCGCCGGGTCCACCCATACTCGGCGCGCGGGCATTTGAGTTTGAATTCGCTTGCGGCGATGGGTGACGGTGGGGCTTACCCTTGCCGGTCCGCTCCGCGTTTGCGCTGGCGGCCCCGTGGCACCCTCGCGGCGCGCGTCACAGTCCGACGAACTTGATGTCCAGGCCCAGCAGGCCCGCGATGCAATTCAAGATCGCCGCGATCAGGTCAAAAAACTGAAGCGTGAGCGGCACCGGATACACGGTGAACAAAAATTCAGTCAACTGTCTGAGCGTTACGTCCAGCATGGTTTGATTCCTCGTGAGGACCCGGTCCGCCGTGCGGCTCGCACACGGCGACCGAGACCGTCAATCTACTTAGTTGCCCCCATCCACCGGATCGGTCGTGCGTGGTCGTGGTTGATGGCCAGCGATCAAGAACACCCCAATCCGGCAGCCCGATTGCTATTGCTTATCGCCGACAACCGGGGCCTTTCGGCCCCGGCTGACGGCGAATCATCATCAAGTCATCGCCTGCGGCGGCGGATGCCGGCCCGCAGCGTCACCAGGCTCAAGAGCGAGCCGATGACAAACGTCGGACATCCCGTGCCGCAGACCGGCGCCCGGAACAGGGCGCTGAACAGCACGCTGACGCCATTGACGTTCGGATCGCAGAACGGCTCGCAGTTCGCCGTGGCGCAGGAGGCGAAGCCGGCGCTGGGAATGCCGCCCTGGTCTGTGCAGACCGACGGGGCCGCGACCTGGATGCACGATCCGTCCGGCAGGCAGCACGAGAACGAGTTGTCGATCGCCTCGCACACGTCGCCGACGCCGTTGCCGTTGGCGTCTTCCTGTCCGGGGTTGGCCACGCCGGGGCAGTTGTCGCAGGCGTCGATCACGCCGTCGCCGTCGGTGTCGGCCTCGCATTCATCAGGGATGCCGTTGGTATTGCAATCCTGACTGGTGCCGTTCGCAATGTCCGTCGCATCCTCGACGCCGTTCTGATTGCAGTCCTGATTGAGCGGGCACTGGCTGCAGGGTGTGCCATCGCCGAGGTAGGTCCCGCCGATGCCGGTGCAACTGGACTGAGAGATGGCGGAGCAGCCGGTGGTCAGACAGCACGCCCCGGTGGGCACGCACTGTGCACACCCGATGCCCGCGCCGAGGAAGGTACCGTTCTGAGCCTCGCAGTTCGGCGCGGAAATCTGCTGACACGGCGCACTCGCGAAACAGCAGGCACCCACGGCATCGCAGGCGGTGGCACAAGCAGTGCCGGCCCCGGCGTAACTACCGCCGGCGGCTGCGCAGGCCGTGGCGCTGATGGCCTGACAGGGTGCATCCCCGAAGCAGC
>Ga0268299_1001358_pt1 | contig 44718 bp, 41 predicted proteins | sample NOBtaG_FD_193484 | JGI IMG/M metagenome (GOLD analysis project Ga0268299, IMG submission 193484) | Activated sludge microbial communities from bioreactor in Nijmegen, Gelderland, Netherland - NOB reactor | ecosystem: Engineered > Bioreactor > Aerobic > Activated sludge | place: Netherlands... | reverse complement strand
GCATGAAGAAGCGCCGATGACGGATCTGGACGCCAGTCGGGCGCAGAAGAAGCTGGTATTAAAGGCTGATGGCTGGGATGACTGGGATGAGGAAGATGGCGACGATGAAGATGAAGATGAAGATGAAAATGACGACGACGACGACGATTAATTAGGTCGTTGTAAGCTTAAATAGGCGCAATTCTGATACAGTGTGTGAGTGCATCAGAATTGCGCGATGTCTGTTCTATGGAAGTACTGCGTATCCAAATATTGCAAGCAGATCAGGATAGATCATTAAATTACTGAACCAATTCGCAAAACATAGTTTTCTGAAACCAGTCTCAGATGTTTAAAGCGTCTTCACAATAAAAAGTTTTGTTATTAAGCAGTACCCACTTTTATAAAAGTTTTCTCAGTGTCAGACAAATTTGATAAAAATAAGAATTATGCTGGTAGACTGGGCTATAGCTATCGACGTAATCTACGTGAGCGTCTAATAGAGTCAATATTATTTTTGTCTGCAGCGCTTTCTGTTGTCATCATGTTATCTATTGTTGTGATGCTCGTGAAAGAATCATTCGTTTTTTTTCAACAAGTTTCGTTATGGGATTTTTTGACAGATACGCAGTGGACGCCGCTATTTGATGATGCGCATTATGGGATTCTGCCTTTGGTCGCGGGCACGGTTGTCAGCTCAGCAGTTGCATTACTTGTCGCTTTACCGCTGGGAACTATAATCGCCATATATCTCTCAGAATTCGCTCCATTTTCGGTACGTGAGATTGCAAAGCCTTTTTTGGAATTGTTAGGCGGGATACCCACTGTTGTTTACGGTTATTTTGCTTTGCTATTTGTAACCCCGCTTTTGCAGATGGCATTTCCAACGTTGCCTGGGTTCAGCTTATTATCAGCGGGCCTGGTAATGGGCATTATGATTATCCCATACGTTAGTTCGATGACCGAAGATGCTATGCGTGCCGTACCCATGCATCTGCGAGAAGGATCTTATGCAATGGGTGCAACAAGATTTCAGACTGCAGTCCGTGTTGTAATGCCAGCTGCATTCTCCGGTATCGCTGCAGCGTATATTCTCGGAATATCACGTGCTGTGGGAGAAACCATGGTTGTAGCAATTGCTGCAGGAATGCAGCCCAACCTTACATGGAATCCCATGGAGCCAGCGGCAACGATTACCGCTTATATTGTACAGGTAAGTCTGGGAGATTTGCCTCATGGTAGTGTAGGTTATCAAACGATTTTTGCTGCAGGGCTTACTTTGTTGTTGATGACACTTGTTTTCAATATCATCGGTCATGTACTACGGAAACGTTACCGTGAAATCTATTGATGGTTAAGTGATTTGATCGATCAATTAATGCCATGAAAAAAACAAATGAGCTGAACGAACTGAGAAAAATAATCGGAAAGCATAAGCGCTGGGATCTGCTTTTTATGATTACCGGCATATTTGCTTTGATGATTGCCATATCAACGTTTATTGCGTTATTTGCGCAAATGCTGATTGATGGTATGCCGAGATTATCCTGGGATTTTTTTACTTCGTTTCCGTCACGTCGCTCTGAATCAGCTGGAATATTATCGGCTTGGGTTGGCACCACGCTGGTCATGCTGGTTACTGCTGCTACTGCAGTTCCGCTTGGAGTGGGGGCGGGTGTTTATTTAGAAGAATACGCGCCCAAAAACATATTTACAGAAATACTGGAAATTAATGTAACTAATCTTGCAGGTGTTCCTTCAATTATCTACGGCCTGCTTGCCTTGGGATTATTTGTGTATCAACTAGGACTTGGGCAAAGTATTTTGACTGCAGGTCTGGCTTTGGCGTTATTGATCTTGCCAGTAGTTATCGTGGCAACACGGGAAGCAATAAGATCTATACCCGTTGCCATACGTGAAGGTGCATATGCTCTCGGTGCGACCAAGTGGCAGACGGTGTCCGATCATTTGCTGCCTTACTCATCTGCAGGTATATTGACAGGGATAATCATTGGACTTGCGCGTGCGATCGGAGAGACTGCGCCTATTATTACAATTGGCGCATTGACGTTCATTGCTTTTTTGCCGCCGTCACCGATTACAGAAGAATTTCCATATGTCTCATTTGAATGGCTAACTGCGCCATTCACCGTAATGCCTATACAGATGTTTAACTGGGTTTCGCGTCCTGAAGAAGCATTTCAACTGAATGCAGCGGCGGCAGGGCTTGTTTTGGTAGTAATGACGCTAACAATGAATGGATTGGCGATTTATTTGCGCTATCGGATGCGCAAAAATATTAAGTGGTAAAAAATGCAAACTAGTGCAGAATTAACTCAATATAAATCGCATGTCAAAGCTTTGAATTTTTATTATGGCGCATTTCATGCGCTTAAAAATATCGATATGGCGTTGCATGCGAACAAGATTACGGCGCTTATTGGGCCTTCCGGTTGTGGTAAATCGACTTTCTTACGTTGTTTCAATCGAATGCATGATCTTTATCCCGGCAATCGATATGACGGAGAAATTATTTTACATCCTGATCATGTGAATATTTTGTCGCATAAAGTTGATCCAATTGAAGTGCGTATGCGTATCAGCATGGTTTTTCAGAAACCAAATCCTTTTCCGAAATCGATTTACGAAAATGTGGCTTATGGATTACGTGTCAGAGGGATTAGGCAAAGAGCTGTTCTTGATGAGAAAGTAGAAAATGCGTTGCGAAATTCTGCATTATGGGATGAAGTAAAAGATCGAATGAATGATCTGGCATTTAATCTTTCTGGCGGGCAGCAGCAGAGACTATGCATTGCGCGTGCACTGGCGACAGATCCAGAAATTCTGTTATTTGATGAACCGACATCAGCACTGGACCCAATTGCAACGGCCAGTATCGAAGAATTAATCGCGGACTTGAAAGATAAAGTTACGATCTTGATTGTGACACACAACATGCAGCAAGCTGCCAGAGTGTCTGATTTTACAGCGTATATGTATCTTGGTGAATTAATCGAATTTGATGAAACCGATACAATTTTTATAAAACCTAAACACAAACAAACTGAAGATTATATTACGGGCCGTTTTGGCTGATTCGATTCAGAAGGAACGAATTGAGCAATAACGCAATTAATAGACAGATGATCGATCAATTGCTCAAATCTTTTTAGTGTTTGTTCTTGAAACATAAATGAATAATTGTTTCTTTTATTCTTTCTGACAGAGCTAAAATAGTATCTTCGCAAGTCTAAGAAGATTGACTACTTTACTAATCAAGGGTAGCATCGCCCCTTTTGAGAAAACAAGGAAATGAGAATGCGAAACAAGCTCGTGGCCGGCAACTGGAAAATGCACGGTAACTTGAAAGAAAATGGCGCATTGCTTGAAGCATTAATTTCAGGCATGCCAAAATCTGGAAATAATACCAGATATGCCGTTTGCGCACCTTTTCCTTACCTCGCGTCGGTACAAGCAGCACTACGGAATACATGCATCAACTGGGGTGCGCAAAATATTAGCCAATATGATAAGGGTGCCTATACCGGTGAAGTGTCGGCTGATATGCTTATCGACTTCGGGTGCACATATGTTATTGTCGGGCATTCAGAAAGAAGGATGCTGTTTGGCGAGAGCAGCCAGGTCGTTGCCGAGAAGTATGCGGCAGCGCAGCGCGCCGAACTGATTCCAATACTTTGTGTTGGCGAAACATTGGAGCAGCGTGATTCAGATATCACAGAACAGGTCATTGACGAACAATTGAAAGCTGTTATTACGCTGACCGGCGTCGAATCATTGAAAAAAGCTGTGATTGCTTATGAACCTGTATGGGCAATTGGAACGGGAAAAACAGCTACGCCACAACAGGCACAAGACATACATCAATTCATTAGAAAAGGCATTGCTTCACAAAATCAAGAAGTCGCAGAATGCTTATCTATCCTGTATGGCGGCAGCGTCAAAGCGAATAATGCGGCGGAACTCTTTGAAATGCCGGATATAGATGGTGGCTTGATCGGAGGCGCGTCGCTTATTGCAGAAGATTTTGTTGCGATTTGCAGTGCAATTAAAAGTTAATTTATCGGAGCTACACGTTGGAAACCTTGGTTTGGTCTGTGCATGTTATTTTAGCAGTGGTGCTCATTGTGCTTGTATTATTGCAACACGGTAAGGGCGCTGATATGGGTGCTGCTTTTGGCAGTGGATCGGCGGGAAGCCTGTTCGGGGCGACCGGTTCTGCAACTTTTTTAAGCAGAATGACTGGTGTCATTGCTGCGATGTTTTTTATAACCAGTATGAGTCTGACATATTTGTCCATGAATCGCACAGAGGACCTTGGTGTGATGGGTCTCATAGAAGATGCGGTAGAAAGCCTGGGTGAAGAATCGTCGCTGCAGATTGTTCCTGATGCAGGCGACAATAGAATTCCAGATTTTGATGATGCAGAGAGTGCATCGCGAGCAAATCAAGTTCCTAACTAAGGTATTTAAGAAACAGGATCGCTGGTACCGAGACTGGTGATCTGCGGCCGACGTGGTGGAATTGGTAGACACGCCGTCTTGAGGGGGCGGTGGCGAAAGCTGTGCGAGTTCGAGTCTCGCCGTCGGCACCAGAATTTTCTTTTTTCCATTTTATTAAAATAGCAGCACGAATAATGCTGAATCATTAATAGGTTTTAAAGTAGAATGCACCTATGATTGAAAATTATTTTCCTATCTTTTTGTTTCTGATTGTCGGCTTTGTTGTTGGCGCCGGTTGTATGTTAGGTGGTTGGCTTATGGCGCCAAATCGTCCTGACAAAGAAAAATTGTCGGCGTATGAGTGTGGCTTTGAAGCATTTGAAGATGCACGTATGAAGTTCGATGTGCGCTATTATCTGGTTGCGATTTTGTTTATTCTGTTTGATCTGGAAATCGCTTTTCTTTTTCCTTGGGCAATCGTGCTTGATGAAATCGGCTTGTTTGGATTTGTTGCAATGATGGTGTTTCTTGGCATCCTAGTTGTCGGTTTCGTTTATGAATGGGTGCGCGGTGCATTAGAGTGGGATTAAAGCAATGAGTATAGAAGGCGTCCTAGAGAAGGGATTTATTACAACAAAACTGGATTCGGTAATTAATTGGGGGCGTACGGGTTCGATGTGGCCAATGACGTTTGGTTTGGCATGTTGTGCCGTGGAGATGATGCAAACAGGAGCTTCCCGTTATGATCTGGATCGATTTGGTATCGTGTTTCGTCCTAGCCCGAGGCAGTCGGATGTTATGATTGTGGCTGGTACACTATGCAATAAAATGGCTCCTGCGTTGAGAAAAGTATACGATCAGATGGCCGAGCCTCGTTGGGTCATATCCATGGGTTCTTGCGCGAACGGGGGCGGTTATTACCATTATTCATATTCAGTTGTTCGTGGGTGTGATCGAATTGTCCCCGTCGATATTTATGTTCCAGGTTGTCCGCCCACAGCTGAGGCACTGCTGTACGGGATTATACAATTACAAAATAAAATCAATCGTACAAATACGATAGCAAGGTAGTATCTGTCATGAATAGCACACATCTGGAGAATTTAGGGAATGCACTTGAGAAAGTTATGGCAGAGCGACTGGTCAGTCTGCATTATTTTCTTGATGAATTGACATTGGTTATTCGAGCTAAAGATATTAGTGCAGCATGTGTGATACTGCGCGATCATGAAAACCTCCGCTTTGATACACTGGTAGATTTGTGCGGTGTTGATTATTTAACCTACGGTGATGAAAAAACAGCGATTGGTCAACCTGATGGTAGAAGATTCGCGGTTGTTTACCATTTGTTGTCAGTCAGTTTGAACCAAAGGCTGCGAGTAAAGGTATTTGCCGAAGAGAGCGAGCTTCCAATAGTGAGTTCTGTTGTTAATATCTGGCCCGCAGCCGATTGGTTTGAACGTGAAGCATTTGATCTATATGGAATTGTTTTTCCCGGTCATACTGATCTAAGGCGTTTGCTGACCGACTATGGATTTGTGGGTAACCCGTTTCGCAAAGATTTTCCGCTGTCAGGTTATGTTGAGATGCGATACGATGAAGATCAGAAGCGTGTTATCTATCAGCCGGTAACAATAGAGCCACGTGAAATAACTCCACATGTAATCCGCGAGGAGAATTACGGCGATAGCCATTGAATATCACGTTTGGCGCTTATCTGAAAAGTAACTGAATTTTTATAAAAACATGGCAGAAATAAGAAATTACACCATGAATTTCGGGCCACAGCACCCTGCAGCGCATGGTGTATTGCGCTTGGTTCTGGAATTGGATGGCGAAGTAGTTAGACGTGCTGATCCGCACATTGGATTGTTGCATCGGGCAACCGAGAAGCTTGCTGAGAATAAAACATTCCTGCAGTCGGTTCCTTACATGGATCGCTTGGATTATGTTTCCATGATGGTCAACGAGCATGCCTATGTCATGGCCATAGAAAAGCTTTTACAGATAGAAGTTCCTGTCAGAGCGCGGTATATCCGGGTTATGTTTGATGAGATTACACGGATATTGAATCATTTGCTCTGGATAGGCGCGCATGCGCTGGATGTGGGTGCGATGACCATGTTTCTTTATGCATTCCGTGAGCGAGAAGATCTCATGGATTGCTACGAGGCCGTATCTGGAGCGAGAATGCATGCAGCTTATTATCGCCCTGGCGGTGTTTACCGCGATCTGCCGGATACGATGCCGCAGTATCAATCATCAAAAATTCATAATGACAAGCAAACACAGATCAGAAATGTAAATCGTGAGGGATCGTTACTTGATTTTATTGAAGATTTTACCGAACGGTTTCCAAAGTATGTTGATGAATATGAAACATTATTGACAGATAACCGAATCTGGAAGCAAAGATTGGTTGACGTCGGGGTGGTAAGTCCGGAAAGAGCTAAAGCATTAGGTTTTACAGGTCCCATGCTGCGTGGATCGGGTGTTGAATGGGATTTGCGGAAAAAACAACCGTATGAAGTTTACGATAAAATGGATTTTGATATTCCGGTGGGTGTTAATGGTGATTGCTACGATCGCTATTTGGTGCGTATGGAAGAGTTCCGGCAATCAAATCGCATAATTAAGCAATGTGTGAATTGGTTGCGGCAAAATCCTGGGCCGGTTATGACTGATAATCATAAAGTCGCGCCACCTTCGCGATTAAGTATGAAACAGAATATGGAGGAAATGATTCATCATTTCAAACTGTTTTCTGAAGGTATGCATGTTCCTCCAGGCGAGACGTATGTAGGTGTCGAGCATCCCAAAGGTGAATTTGGTATCTATCTAATATCGAATGGTGCAAATAAGCCTTATCGCCTGAAGATTCGTGCGCCTGGATTTGCGCATCTTGCCGCGCTGGATGAAATGTCGCGAGGTCATATGATTGCTGACGTGGTCGCAATCATCGGTACGCAAGATATTGTGTTTGGTGAAATTGATAGATAATCAAAATGTTAAGTGCTGAATCCTTAAAAAAAATAGATCACGAGATAGCGAAATATCCGGAAGATCAAAAACAGTCGGCGGTGATGTCGGCCCTTGCCATAGCGCAGGACGAAAAAGGCTGGCTGGCAAATGAGACGATGAACTTTGTTGCTGAATATCTGAATATGCCGCCAATTGCAGTTTATGAAGTGGCGACTTTCTATAACATGTATAACCTTGAGCCGGTAGGGCAATATAAAATCACCGTTTGTACAAATTTACCCTGTGCGTTATCTGGAGGAAATGAGGCTGCGAATTATCTGAAACAAAAGTTGGGTATAGATTTTAATCAAACGACTTCTGATGGAAAATTTACTCTGAAGGAAGGTGAATGCATGGGGGCCTGTGGAGATTCGCCTGTAATGTTGATTAACAATAAACGCATGTTCAGCTTTATGTCCGGTAAAAAAATAGATGATATGTTAGAGGATTTGAAAAAATGAAGGAATACCCACTAACATTGTTAAATGGCGTGGATCCGAAGGATCCCGATAATTGGCGATTAAGAAGTTACGAAGGGCGGGAAGGTTACGCGGCTTTGAGAAGAATACTGAACAAAAGCATTACACCGGAAGAAATTATCGAAGAGGTTAAAAAATCTGCGCTCCGTGGACGAGGCGGTGCAGGTTTTCCCACAGGTCTGAAATGGAGTTTCATGCCAAAGGATTATCAAGGTGATAAATATATTGTCTGTAATTCTGACGAAGGCGAACCCGGAACATTTAAGGATCGTGATATTCTTCACTACAATCCTCACCTGCTTATCGAAGGTATGATCATCGCTGCTTATGCAATGGGCGCAAAAGCTGGATATAATTATATCCATGGAGAAATCTGGGAAACCTACGAGCGCATGGAGGCAGCAGTAGAAGAAGCACGCGCTGCAGGATATCTTGGGGAAAAAATACTTGGTTCCGAATTTAGCTTTCAGCTCTACAATCATCACGGCTATGGCGCATATATTTGTGGAGAAGAAACGGCGTTGCTTGAGTCTATTGAAGGTAAAAAAGGCCAGCCACGCTTTAAACCGCCATTTCCAGCGAATTACGGTCTTTATGGTAAGCCGACAACGATCAATAATACAGAGACTTTTGCTTCTGTCCCTTGGATAATACGTAACGGTGGTGAAGCCTATCTGAGTCTCGGCAAGCCAAATAATGGCGGTACCAAGATTTTTTCAGTGTCAGGCCATGTGAACAAACCGGGGAATTATGAAATTCCATTAGGGACGCCGTTTGCAGAACTACTTGAACTGGCTGGAGGCATGCGTGGGGGACGGAAACTGAAAGGCTGTATTCCTGGTGGATCTTCCATGCCGGTTTTGCCTGGTGATGTCATGATGCAGACAGATATGGATTATGATTCCATAGCTAAGGCTGGTTCTATGCTTGGTTCAGGCGCAGTTATTGTCATGGATGAAACTACCTGTATGGTCAGAGCGTTAGAGCGCCTATCCTATTTTTATTTTGAAGAATCGTGCGGCCAATGCACGCCATGCCGGGAAGGAACAGGTTGGCTGTATCGTATTATTCATCGTATAGAGCATGGCAAAGGGCGTCAGGAAGATCTTGATTTACTGGATGATATTGCAGATAACATACAGGGTAGAACGATTTGTGCACTTGGTGACGCAGCTGCGATGCCGGTTCGGGCGATGATCCAGCATTTCAGAGATGAATTTGCATATCACATCGAACATAAGAAATGCATGGTTTAGATGGTATTATTCTGATTCGTACGCATTAAGATAAGAAACTGAAAATTATTCAGTAAGCACTTTTAAGCGCTTTTTTAATAACAAGAATTTTAGCCGATGGTCAATATTGAAATCGACGGTAAACAAGTTTCAGTACCGAAGGGCAGCACCATTATGGATGGCGCCAAAGAGGTCGGGGTCTATATTCCTCATTTTTGCTACCACAAAAAGTTATCCATAGCAGCAAACTGCCGTATGTGCCTGGTACAGGTCGAAAAGGCGCCTAAGCCGCTGCCTGCGTGCGCGACGCCTGTTATGGAAGGCATGAAGGTGTACACTCATTCTAAACAGGCCGTTACTGCACAAAAAGGCGTAATGGAGTTTCTTTTGATAAATCATCCACTGGATTGCCCAATCTGCGATCAAGGGGGTGAATGTCAACTACAGGATCTTGCTGTTGGATATGGTTCGAGTGGTTCCCGTTACCAGGAAGCCAAACGTGTCGTTGTCAATAAAAACCTGGGGCCATTGATATCAACCGATATGACGCGGTGCATCCACTGCACGCGCTGTGTGCGATTCGGGCAGGAAATCGCCGGAATTATGGAGCTCGGCATGGCTGGGCGTGGCGAGCATTCCGAAATTCTATCTTTTGTCGGTAAAACAGTTGATTCCGAAATATCGGGCAATGTAATTGATCTTTGTCCTGTAGGCGCGCTGGTAAGTAAGCCATTCCGCTACTCCGCGCGCACATGGGAATTGTCACGCAGAAAATCAATCAGTCCGCATTGCGGACTGGGTTCAAATCTGATTGTTCAGGTGAAACATAACCGTGTAATGCGTATTCTGCCACGTGATAACGAAGAACTGAATGAGTGCTGGCTATCGGATAAGGATCGTTTTTCTTATGAAGGATTGAATTCGGAAGATCGCTTGACACAACCTATGATCAAGCGCGATGGTCAGTGGCAGTCATGTGACTGGCAGGAGGTGTTGGAATATACCGCAAGTAACTTATTAGAAATAAAAGATAAATATGGATCTGGATGTCTTGGTGCATTAGGTTCGGCACATAGTACTAGCGAAGAATTGTTTTTGCTGCAGAAATTAATGCGCGGCCTCGGAAGCGGCAATGTTGATCATCGTCTGCGTCAGTCAGATTTTACCGCTGATCAGTCGCTATGCGGCGTACCATGGCTGGGAACTCGAGTTGCAGCAATATCTGAACTGAAATCAATTTTGATTATAGGCAGTACATTGCGGAAGGATCACCCACTCATTGCGCAGCGCATCAGACAGGCTGTGAAGAAAGGTACACAACTCAACGTAATCAATCCGTTTGATGATGATTTGCTGGTAAAAATAAGCAACAAAGCTATAGTTGCGCCAGGTGAGATTGCCAGGACATTGGCGTCAGTCCTTAAATGTGCGTTCCAGCTGAAAGGGAAAAACGCGCCTGAATCATTCAGTCAATTATTCAATTCGCTTCAGGACACCACAGAGAGTGCGGCACCAATAGCGAAAAGTCTGATAGACAATTCTCCGGCTTCAATTTACCTGGGTAATTTGACTCAGCATCATCCGAGTTATGCACAGATTCACAGGCTAGCACTCGCGCTCGCAGAAGTTACTGGCGCAAGTATCGGTATTCTGGGTGAAGCAGCGAATAGTGTCGGTGCATATATAGCAGGCGCTATACCGGATTTGTCGAGCTTATCGTCAGCTGTCGGTCTTTATCCTGGAGAAGTGACTGGCTTAAACGCTGCGCAAATGTTAGGCGATGTTTCAGATCCTAAATGTCGCGCATTTGTTCTGTTGAACGTTGAGCCAGAATTCGATACCTATGATCCGCGCCAAGCGCTAAAAACGCTTCAGCTAGCGGACTTTGTTGTTTCTCTTACGGCCTATAAAGGTACTGTAGCGGATTATGCCGATGTCATGCTGCCTATCACGCCATTTACTGAAACATCAGGTACTTTTGTAAATACTGAGGGCCGTGTGCAAAGTTTTAATGGCGTAGTCGCGCCGTTGGGAGATGCGCGGCCTGGATGGAAAGTGTTACGTGTTTTGGGCAGTATGTTAAAGCTCAACGCGTTTGATTTTGATACACCGGAAGCGGTACGCGAAAAAGTATTTCCGCAGGATATGGAAATCGCCAAGTATTTGAATAACCATCTTGCAGATATGAACATCAATCTAGAATCGGAAGAAAACCATATTATTCAACGTATCGGTGAAGTTCCCATATATCAAGCGGATACGATAGTTCGTCGTGCACAATCATTGCAGCAAACTAAAGATGGATTGTCGATATATGCATGGATGCCAACAAAGCTGATGGAGCGACTGGGAATAAATGCAGGCGATCAGGTCAAGGTGACACAGACAGGAGCAACCATACAGCTTGAAGCGGCCTGTGACGAAAAACTTCCGGTTAATTGTGTACGTATTGCGTGCGCGCATCCCAGAACATTTTCCTTAGGGGCGATGTTCGGAGATATATCGGTAGAAAAACTGTGATGCACGGAATTGGAATTAATTGATGGAATCGATACAGCAATTATTTGAGCAGTTTTTCGGCTTGGAGTGGGGTTTCATGCTGTTCACACTTGTGAAGAATCTGGTCTATATTATGGCTATTGCCGTGCCATTGCTACTCGGCGTTGCTTATCTGACATTTGCGGAACGTAAAATCATAGCTTACATGCAGATACGGGTAGGGCCTAATCGAGTTACGTTTTTTGGCATACCCTGGTTGCGAGGTTGGGGGCAACCGATTGCAGATGCAGTTAAAGCGTTGATGAAGGAAATAGTTATCCCGACCGGAGCGAACAAGTTTCTTTTTGTCCTGGCGCCGATTCTGACAATCATGCCTGCATTGGCTGCCTGGGCTGTCGTGCCGTTTTCCGCCGAGCTCGTGCTGGCGGATATCAATGCCGGACTCCTGTATATTCTGGCAATGACATCAATGGGTATTTATGGCGTGATTATAGCGGGTTGGGCATCGAATTCTAAATATGCTTTTTTGGGCGCAATGCGATCTGCGGCGCAGGTCGTCTCATATGAGCTTGCGATGGGTTTTGCTCTGGTTTGCGTGCTCATGATGTCTCAGAGTCTGAATCTGGGCGATATCGTGAATGGACAACAGGGGAGCAGCATGCTGAATTGGTACCTGATTCCGTTGTTTCCAATGTTTCTGGTGTATTTTATATCGGGTGTGGCGGAAACGAATCGTGCTCCGTTTGACGTTGCGGAAGGCGAGTCCGAAATTGTAGCCGGATTCCACGTGGATTATTCGGGCATGGCATTTACTGTTTTTTTCCTGGCTGAATACGCCAATATGATTCTGGTTGCCACGCTAACCGCAATCATGTTCTTGGGCGGATGGCTGCCGCCGTTGGATATCGCGCCATTCAACATGATACCCGGGTTTATATGGTTATTGCTTAAAATAGCATTCCTGTTATTCTTTTTTCTCTGGTTCCGCGCGACATTCCCGAGATATCGCTATGATCAGATTATGCGGCTGGGTTGGAAAGTTTTCATTCCGATTACATTGATCTGGATTGTTGTAATAGGCCTGATCATGCAATTGCCGGATTCTGTAAGGAATGATTTTCCATATAATCTGTGGTTCTAAAAGAGTATCTATTATGAATCGAATCAAAAAGTTTTTTAGTACCTTTTTGCTACTTGAGTTGTGGAAGGGGATGATGGTTACCGGGCGTTACATGTTTAAGCCAAAAATAACTGTACATTATCCTGAGGAAAAAACACCACAGTCACCGCGATTTCGTGGCTTACACGCGCTTCGGCGCTATCCGAACGGTGAAGAACGATGCATAGCCTGCAAACTGTGCGAAGCGGTATGTCCTGCGATGGCTATTACCATTGACTCCGAGCAGCGTGATGATGGCACGAGAAGAACAACGCGTTATGATATTGATCTTGCCAAGTGCATATTCTGTGGATTTTGCGAAGAATCCTGTCCGGTCGATTCAATCGTTGAAACGCGCATACTGGAATATCACGGTGAGAAAAGAGGTGATTTGATATACACCAAAGAGATGTTGCTCGCTATCGGTGATCGATACGAAGAGCAGATCGCCAAAGATAGAGAAGCAGACGCGCGTTATCGTTGATCCTTGCCGGTAAATACCAATGAATTTTCAGGATATAATTTTTTACGCATTCTCAGCTGTTCTTATTGTTTCAGCTCTAGGTGTCGTAACTTCCCGCAATCCGGTTTATTCCGCATTGCTGCTGGTGCTGTCATTCATAACCTGCGCCGGTTTATGGCTGCTGCTGGAAGCGGAGTTTCTAGCTATAACGCTGGTGTTGGTCTATGTTGGCGCAGTTATGGTGCTATTTTTATTCGTTGTGATGATGCTCGATATTAATCTGGCGCAATTACGTGAAGGATTCTGGAGATGGTTTCCAGTCGGTGGATTGATTGCACTGGTCATCGTTGCCGAAATTGCCCTGATTATGTCAGGTTCATATTTTGGCCTTGAAGAAATGCCGGCACCGGAACCAAAGCCTGCCGACTATAGTAATACCAAAGAATTGGGACGTGTTCTTTATACGGAATATGTCTATGCATTTGAACTGGCAGCAGTTCTGCTTCTCGTTGCAATGGTGGCAGCTATAGCTTTGACATTACGGCATCGTGACGATAAGAAGTCGCTTGATATTGCCAAGCAAGTCAGTGTAAGGAAAGAAGACAGGCTGCGTATTGTATCCATGCCCGCAGAGAAAAAAGAATGATTGCGCATCGCATGAATTAATAAAAAAGAGGTATAGAGCTTGGTATCGTTATCGCATTACTTAGTATTGGGCGCGATTCTATTCGCTATTGGTATCGTTGGCATTTTTCTTAATCGAAAAAATCTTATTATCATACTGATGTCGATTGAACTTATGCTTTTGGCGGTCAATATAAATTTTGTTGCTTTTTCTTATTATCTTCAGGATATATCGGGACAGGTATTCGTATTTTTCATTTTAACCGTTGCTGCGGCAGAAGCGGCGATTGGTCTTGCAATCCTTGTCGTACTTTTCCGCAATTTGCGCACGATTAATGTTGATGACCTTGATAGATTAAAAGGTTAATTCAAGAGCCGATACACTTCAGACTATAAAAAATATATAACAGATATTAATAACTGATAGAGATGCAGACACTTTATTTACTGGTGCCGATTGCACCGCTGATAGGCGCCATCGTTGCTGGATTATTTGGTCGCTATATCGGCACTACCTGGAGCCATCGAATTACAATTTCGCTGGTTTTTGTTTCATTCATTGCTTCCCTGATCATTTTTAAAGATGTCCTGAGTGGTAATGTTTTTAACGGGACGGTTTATACGTGGCTTGTCACAGGTGATACGAGCTTTGAAATCGGATTCCTGATTGATCAACTATCTGCGACGATGATGGTTATCGTCAGTCTGGTTTCGCTGATGGTGCATATCTATACGATTGGTTATATGCAGGGTGATCCAGGCTATCAGCGTTTCTTCAGTTACATATCGTTGTTCACGTTCTCAATGATGATGCTGGTCATGTCGAACAACTTTTTACAACTGTTTTTTGGCTGGGAAGCCGTAGGATTGGTGTCTTATTTGTTGATCGGTTTCTGGTATACACGGCCGACAGCCATTTATGCCAATCTCAAAGCCTTTCTGGTTAATCGGGTAGGTGATTTTGGTTTTCTGCTTGGTATCGCGCTGGTATTGATGTATTTTGGTTCCTTGGACTATGCGACTGTATTTTCACAGGCTCCCGAAGCTGTTGAGCAGACCATTGAATTAATTCCGGGTTCACCTTGGTTACTGATGACCGTGATCTGCATTTTATTATTTATCGGAGCAATGGGTAAGTCGGCTCAGTTTCCGCTGCATGTCTGGCTGCCGGATTCCATGGAAGGTCCGACACCGATTTCAGCCCTGATACATGCTGCAACAATGGTTACTGCCGGTATTTTTATGGTGGCGCGCATGTCGCCATTATTCGAACTGTCCGATGTCGCACTGTCAACGATACTTGTCATAGGCGGAATTACAACGCTATTCATGGCGTTGGTTGCTGTCGTGCAGACCGACATCAAGCGTGTTGTAGCGTATTCAACTTTGTCGCAACTCGGCTATATGACGGTAGCACTTGGTGCTTCCGCCTATTCAGCTGCAATTTTCCATTTGATGACTCACGCGTTCTTTAAAGCTGTACTGTTCTTGGGTGCCGGATCGGTCATTATTGCCATGCATCATGAGCAAAATATGGAGAAAATGGGCGGGTTGAAGAAATATATGCCTATAACCTACTGGACAATGTTTGTCGCTGCTCTGGCCAGCGCGGGTGTTCCCGGGTTTTCCGGGTTTTTTTCCAAAGATGCGATTATAGAAGCCGTTGCGCTGGCGGATATTCCTTTTGTGAATTTTGCCTATTTTTGTGTTCTGGCAACAGTATTTGTAACAGCACTGTATACATTCAGATTGTTGTTTATGACATTTCATGGACAACCGCGTATGGACGAACATACAAAATCGCATCTACATGAATCGCCATGGGTGGTTACATTGCCTTTAATCATTCTGGCTATACCTACTGTCGGCGCGGGTTGGTTTATCGGTCCGATGGTGTTTGGTGATTATTTCAATAATGTCATCCATGTGCTACCGGAGCATGCTGCAATTGAAAGACTTGGTGCGGAGTTCACCGGGGTCGGCGGGATGATGGTACATGCGTTGTCGACGGCGCCATTCTGGTTATCTATAGCAGGCATTTTTACTGCCTGGTATCTATATACGATAAAAACTGATATACCCGCTAAAATCAAATCCGCCCTCGCGCCAATTTATACGGTACTGGACAAGAAATACTATATCGATGAATTGTATTCGTGGCTGTTTGCCGGTGGAACCAGAAAGCTTGGGACGATGTTATGGAAGTTTGGCGATATCAAATTGATCGATGGTTTGATCGTCAACGGAACAGCGCGTTTTGTGGGCTGGTTTGCGACGGTGGTTAAACGGTTTCAGACAGGATATATCTATCACTACGCATTTACGATGATCGTAGGAATTTTTGCAATCCTTACCTTATGGCTATACTGAGAATTCTCCGTCAGTGCTCTATGACGCATTAATCTTTTACGCGTAACAAATAAACACTAACAATTAGAACGGATTAAGCATGTTGTTTGGAATTCCACTTTTAAGTTTGATTATCTGGCTGCCAATACTGTTTGGTGTAGTCGTTTTTGCTACTGGTGGAGATCGCAATGCTCAGCTTGCACGCTGGATAGCATTAGCAGGGTCAATATTAGGTTTTCTGGTGGCAATCCCGTTATATACCGGGTTTGATCCTTCAACGAGTGCAATGCAGTTTGTCGAAGAGCACGCGTGGTTTGAACGTTTTAATGTCAACTATCATCTCGGTGTGGATGGTATTTCCATGCCACTGATTCTATTAAACTGCTTTATAACACCCTTGGTTGTCACTGCAGGCTGGCTGGTCATTCAAGAGCGCGTATCTCAGTATATGGGTGCATTCATGATGATGTCCGGGATAATCAACGGCGTTTTTTCATCACTGGATGCCGTTCTTTTTTATGTTTTCTGGGAAGCATCCTTGATACCGATGTTTCTGATTATTGGCATTTGGGGCGGCCCTAACAGAGTGTATGCGGCAATTAAGTTTTTCCTGTACACATTGATGGGTTCCCTGTTGATGTTAATCGCCTTCATTTACCTGTATCAATCTTCAGGGGGCAGTTTTTCTATAGCCGATTATCATCAGCTACCGATTCCGCTTAACGCACAAATTCTGATTTTCATCGCCTTCCTGCTGGCGTTTGCAGTTAAGGTACCCATGTGGCCGGTGCATACATGGTTGCCTGATGCGCACGTTGAAGCCCCTACCGGCGGCTCGGTAGTGCTGGCGGCGATTATGCTTAAACTCGGCGGATATGGATTCCTGCGCTTTTCACTGCCGATTACACCGGATGCGAGCCATTATCTCGCTGAAATGATGATCGTGCTGTCTCTGATAGCGGTTGTATATATCGGCTTGATCGCGCTTATGCAGGCTGATATGAAGAAATTAATTGCCTATTCATCCGTTGCACATATGGGATTTGTCACACTGGGTTTCTTTCTGTTCAATGCCTATGGTATCGAGGGGGCCATGGTTCAGATGATTTCGCATGGCTTTATATCCGGCGCCATGTTTCTATGCGTAGGTGTGTTATATGACAGACTCCACTCACGTCAGATTGCCGATTATGGTGGTGTAGTCAACAAAATGCCTGTTTTTGCGGCTTTTTTTATGTTGTTTGCGATGGCCAATGCCGGATTACCAGGCACCAGCGGTTTTGTTGGTGAATTTATGGTGATCATGGGCGCCGTTAAAGTCAATTTCTGGTACGCATTTCTGGCGGCTACAACTTTGATTTTTGGTGCGGCTTATACGCTGTGGATGTATAAACGCGTGATTTTCGGCGCCATAGCCAGTCCTGCGGTTGAAGAATTACAGGATATTTCAAAGCGTGAATTCATCATACTGGCTATTTTAGCTATCGCAGTATTATGGCTGGGCGTTTATCCATTCCCGCTGACTGAGGTGATGCATGCGAGTGTCGATAATTTGCTCGAGCATGTCGGTAACAGCAAACTGTAATGCAATTCCAGAATAATAATTTCTCGATATGAGGATGAACGATTAATGAATTTTTTATCCCCCGATTTTTCACCGGCCTACTCTGAGATTTTTATACTTTTGATGGTATGCCTGATTATGCTGATCGATTTGGCGGCAGGTGAGAAAAGACGCTACATAACCTATGGATTGACTCAGGCGACATTAATTGGGTGTGCTTTTTTAACTTTTGTTACCTTTTCGGAAGAAACGGTATTTACTTTCTCTGGCATGTTTGTTGATGATTCCATGGCGGACATCCTCAAGCTGATGGTGTTTGCTACAGTCTCGTCCGTGTTGATTTACTCTCATACCTATGTAAGGGATCGTGGCATTTTAACCGGGGAATTTTTCTGTTTAATCCTGTTTGCGACGCTCGGCATGATGGTCATGATATCTGCCAGTCATTTTCTGACACTGTATATCGGACTGGAACTGTTGTCGCTGTCTTTATATGCTTTGGTAGCGCTGCGTCGCGATTCCCTGATGGCGACCGAGGCGGCAATGAAGTTTTTTGTGCTGGGCGCGCTGGCTTCTGGTTTTCTGCTATACGGCATGTCCATGGTTTACGGTGCTACCGGTTCGCTGCATATACAAAATGTGGCTGAGGTTATCGCCAGCGGTGTAAATAACCACGAAGTTCTTGTCGTAGGTCTGGTATTTATCGTCGCGGGGATAGCATTCAAACTCAGTGCGGCACCATTTCATATGTGGGCGCCTGATGTGTATCAAGGCGCGCCTACCGCGATTACACTATTTATTGGCTCCGCACCCAAACTGGCCGCTTTCGCATTCGTGATGCGTCTGTTAGTCGATGGCTTAGGAGATTTGGTCGCCGACTGGCAGGGCATGCTCGTCATTCTGGCGGTATTATCGCTGGCTGTGGGTAATCTTGCAGCAATCGCCCAAACCAATATTAAACGCATGCTGGCGTACTCGACCATATCGCACATGGGTTTCGTGATTCTGGGCTTCATCAGCGCGGACTGGAACGGTTACAGCTCCGCATTATTCTATGTGATTACCTATGTGCTCATGACGTTGGGTATTTTTGCATTGATCATGATGTTGTGTCGTAATGGTTTTGAAGCTGAAGAGATCAATGATTTCAAAGGATTAGGCAAAAGAAATGCATGGTATGCCTTGATAACCATGATACTGATGTTTTCCCTGGCCGGCATACCGCCGATGGTTGGTTTTTATGCAAAACTTGCGGTATTGCAGGCTGTCGTTAACGCCGGATTTGTATGGATTGCTGTTGTCGCGGTAATATTCTCGTTGATCGGCGCTTTTTATTATCTAAGAATTGTCAAATTAATGTATTTTGACGCGCCTGAAACAGAGGAACCTATTGTTGTTAAAAGTGATGTCAAACTGTTAATCAGTGCTAATGGGCTGGCGGTTTTGCTACTGGGTATATTTCCCCAGTCACTCATGGGCCTAAGCCTTTACGCAATTCAAAATTCAATGTAAAACATAACAAATCTGCAAAAAACATGCCTGTTTTATGCAGATTTGAATTCTCATAGTCAGAAAGCCGAAAAACTAAAAAGTATTAGTACGCTGACTGATAGTCTTGAAAAAAATCTTCTTTATCTGCGTCCGCTACTTTTTTGTTGATTTTCACATGTCAGCAGATTGTGTGTATTGAGTTTTTGAAATTTATCCCCAAATTATCCATTTGTTAAATTTAAGGAGAGGACCGTGCAAGCTGATACAAAAAAAGAACACTTAAGCTTCCAGGCTGAGGCTAAGCAGCTGTTAAAGCTGATGATTCATTCCTTATACAGCAATAAGGAAATTTTTCTGCGTGAATTGATTTCCAATGCATCAGACGCCGCTGATAAACTGCGTTTTGAAGGACTTGCCGACGCTGCTTTATTTGAACATGATCCCGATCTGCAAATCAGAGTTAGTTACGATAACGAGACCAGAACGGTCACTATCTCAGATAATGGGATTGGCATGTCAAGACAGGAAGTCATAGACCATATCGGTACGATCGCAAAATCGGGTACGCGTGAATTCTTTAATTCACTGACCGGGGATCAGGTTAAAGATGCGCATCTCATCGGGCAATTTGGTGTCGGTTTTTATTCCGCCTTTATCGTTGCCGATAAAGTCACGCTGTTCACCCGACGGGCTGGACTGACTGCGGAGCATGGCGTCTGCTGGGAATCCAGCGGAGAAGGCGACTATACACTGGAAACTGTCACAAAGGAATCACGCGGCACGGACATTATTCTGCATTTGCGCGAAGACGAAGACGATCTTCTCAATGGCTACCGTTTGCGCAATATCATTCGCAAATACTCAGACCACATCACGTTGCCCATTCTGATGAAAAAAGAAGAATGGTCCGACGAGGAAAAGAAAAATAAAATTATTGATGAAGATGAAACCATCAATCAGGCCAATGCGCTATGGGCGCGTCCAAAAAATGAAATAACCGAAGAGCAGTATCACGAATTCTACAAGCACGTGGCGCATGATTTCGAACCACCGCTGACGTATGTTCATGCTCGTGTTGAAGGCCGCCAGGAATATACGCAACTGCTTTATATCCCTTCGCGCGCGCCTTTTGATCTGTTTGACCGTGAACACCGCCATGGCATTAAGCTCTATGTACAACGCGTGTTTATCATGGACGATACTGAAAAGCTGATGCCCGGTTATCTTCGCTTTGTGCGTGGCGTGATCGATTCAAACAGCCTGCCGTTGAATGTTTCGCGGGAAATCCTGCAGGAATCGAAGGATATTGACGCGATCCGGTCAGGGTCGATCAAGAAAGTTCTGGGATTGATCGAAGATCTTGCCAAAGACGATTCTGACACCGGTAAAGAAAAATTTAAAACCTTTTACAAAGAATTCGGCCAGGTACTCAAAGAAGGAGTGGGTGAGGATTTTTCCAATCGTGAACGCATCGCCAGATTGCTGCGCTTTATCACCACAACGAGTGATACCGATGAACCCAGTATCTCGCTGGTTGATTACATCGGACGGATGAAAGAAGGCCAGAAAAAGATTTATTTTATTACAGCCGACAATCTTAAAGCAGTAAGAAGCAGCCCACATCTGGAAGTTTTTCGCAAGAAGGGTATCGAAGTCCTGTTGCTGGCGGATCGGGTCGACGAATGGCTGGTCAGTCATTTGACAGAATTTGAAGGAAAACAACTGCAATCTGTCGCGAAAGGCGGTCTGGATCTGGGTGATCTTGAAGACGAAGCGGAAAAGGAAGCGCATAAAAAAGAAAGCACAGAACATCATGATCTCATTGATAAAATGAAAGAGGCGCTTGCCGACAAAGTAAAGGATGTTCGCGTTACGCTGCGATTGACCGAGTCGCCTGCCTGTCTGGTTGCGGATACCTACGATATGAGTGGCAACCTGGAGCGCATGTTAAAACAGGCGGGACAAAAAGTTACTCCGACCAAGCCGATTCTTGAAATCAATCCGTATCACCCGATGGTGCAGCGTCTGAAAACTGAAGAGACACATTTTGAAGACTGGAGCCATATTCTGTTTGATCAGGCATTGCTGGCTGAAGGCGGTCACCCGGAAGATCCTGCGGCATTTGTCAAACGATTAAACGAATTATTGCTGTCCGTTCCGCTGGCTAAGCAATAAGTCCGGTTCCGGATTTGCTGAATTCCAGTCGCGCCGCTCCCGTACAGAAAGAACCTGAACGGGAGCGGTTTTCATTTTCATTCTGCCACTGAAAAATTCTGGTTTTTATAGCACCGTTTTCTGTATTATTATTTCTTTAGTGCTTTTTTATACGGTGCGTTGATGAGTATGGTCCACATTCCTGCCGACTCGATAATACTGGAAGGCGAGTTGTTTTTGCCATCCTTGGGAAACGGTATTGTATTGTTCGCGCATGGCAGCGGCAGCAGCCGGCTAAGTCCCCGGAACCTGTTTGTCGCTGAGGTTTTGCAACGCAATGGCATCGGTACACTTTTATTTGATCTGCTGACGCGTGAGGAAGATCAGAATTACACCATGCGTTTTGATATCAGTCTGTTAACGCGGCGCTTGCTCGCTGCGACGCAATGGTTGCAAAAAAGACCGGAAGTTTCGAGATCTCCTTTGGGTTATTTTGGTGCCAGCACGGGGGCGGCCGCAGCGTTACAGGCGGCTGCAGAACAGGGTAAGGAAATTGCCGCCGTGGTATCGCGTGGTGGCAGGCCTGATCTGGCCGGAAACGCTGCATTGCGTCAGGTTATTGCGCCTACGCTGTTGATTGTCGGTGGTGCGGATTATGGTGTTATTGAATTGAATCAGCAGGCTTTTGACTTACTGCATTGTATTAAAAAGCTTACCCTGGTGCCCGCTGCAACACACTTGTTCGAAGAACCCGGAACGTTGGAGAAAGCCGCGCAGCATGCAACCGACTGGTTTCTGAAATACTTAAAATAATCAACTCAGGCGACATCAGATTTAAGGATTCTCACCCATGCGCGCTGTTTTTCTTGATTTTGGTTCTGTTACCCGTGGTGACATGGATTGCACCGCGCTTGAGCAGGCTGTTTCGCCATGGAAATACCATGATGAAACGGATGCTGACCAGGTGCTGGAGCGTATCCAAGGTGCGGAGGTTGTGGTCTGCAACAAATTTTCATTGAATCGCGAAATCATCGCTGCAGCGGGACAGCTGAAGTTAATCTGCATTGCGGCGACCGGATACAATAATATTGACCTCAAAGCGGCTGCCGAGCGGGGTGTTGCGGTTTGTAATGTGCGCGGTTACGCAACGCCGTCAGTCGTGCAACATGTCTTTATGCTGATGCTGAATCTGACATGCCATTTCGAGGATTACCGGCAATTGATTAAAAAAGGCCGCTGGCAGGCCAGTCGGCACTTTTGTCCACTGGATTTCGGCATTGAGGAGTTGGCAGGTAAGGTATTGGGTATTATCGGTTATGGCGAGCTGGGAAATGCTGTCGCTGATTTGGCCAGGGCTTTCGGGATGCGTGCCTGCATTGCGGAGCATAAAGGGCTGTCATCGGCACGCACAGGACGAGTGCCATTTGATGATGTTCTTCGGCAATCCGACTTTGTATCTTTGCACTGCCCGCTGCTGGAAGAAACGCGTGGCATGATCGGCCGGAGAGAGTTTGATTTAATGAAGCCGACTGCTTATCTGATCAATACTGCGCGTGGCGCAATCGTCAATGAAGCTGATTTGTTGCAAGCCCTGTCCAACGGTCAGATTGCCGGTGCGGGTCTGGATGTTTTGCAGAAGGAGCCGCCGGATCATGAAAACTTGTTGCTTCAGTATCCGCATGCCAATTTGATCATTACGCCGCATGTCGCCTGGGCCAGCAGAGAATCGCGTCAACGCCTGCTGGATCAGATTGCCGGTAACATTCGCAACTTCTATTACGGCAGACCGTTTAATCAGATCTTGTGAGTGTTGCGGAATTAACCCGAACACGTTGATTCAGAACGTGTCAAGATAGGCTTCGACCGCTTTAAGCGCTGTGTCAAACTGAATAAGCAAACTGTCAAGTGTTTCTCTGTCGTTATTCCTGCCGGCTTGCTCTATTTCGGCGCAAATATCACCGAGTTTTAATGCGCCAACCGAACGTGATGACGATTTAAGCTTATGCGCGATTAAACCAACGGCCGTCAATTGGTTGTTCAGCAATGCCGTTCGCAATTCTGCGGCCGTCTGTGTTGCACTGAGCCGGTAATCATGCAGCATATCTTTAATGATTTCCGGATCATTACCTACAAACCCTTCGAGGACATGCACATTTACAGGTGCTTCATTCACCTGATCGGCTGTTTCTGCAGGGGATAAGGCTGATACATCATCAGCCGCCTTTTGTTCGGATCGCATCTTTTCTTCTGAGTTCGGCTGACTCTGCGTCATATATTTTTCCAGCATCAGGCGCAGATCCTCAAGTTGAACCGGTTTGCTGAGATAATCATCCATGCCGGCATTCAGACAGTGCTCTCTTTCACCTTTAAGCGCGTTGGCAGTTAACGCGATTATGGGGATGTGGCATTTTCCCGATTCAAGTTCACGAATATTTCTCGTCAATTCAAAACCATCTATTTCCGGCATATGTAAATCTGTCAATACCAATGCATACTTACAGTTCTGCCAGCGCCCTAATGCCTCACGCCCGTCATTGGCGATATCGGCGGCATAACCGAGCAGTGTCAATTGCTGCCGGATGACTTTCTGATTGATTTCATTATCTTCAGCGACCAGAATCAGCTTGCCTTGTTGCAAAGCTTCTTCACGTGACATGAGTGATGGCGGTGTTGTACGGGTTTCGGATGCCGGCAAATTGATTTCTTCGGGTTCGGTTCTTCCGGCTGCCAGCGCCATTGCTCTCAGCAGGGACTGACGGTACATCACGTCACCATCCAGGGTAACGATATCGATATCTTCAACGCGCGCCTGTTTACGACGACCGCGCTTGATGATAATAAAATGGGGCTCCAGGCGCGCGCCTAATACTTCTGATCGCTCGCTGAAAGCAACGCGCAATTCTTCTATGGGTGGCTCGTGATTTCCGGCATCAATAACGATCAACCATAAACCGGACTTCAGTTTTTTTATGTACCGCAGGGCGGAAATTAAATCAGGAATCTGTTCAACAGATGCTCCCGCGCTTTTTAAGTAAACCGCAAGGTCATTGCTTAACCCATCATGATTACCGAAAATCAGACAACACAGACCTGACAGTTCCGTCGCTTTGTATTTGACTTCCTCGGTGCCAGGCAAAGGCTTGAAAGGCATTTGAATGACAAATGTGGAGCCTTGAGCAGGCCGACTTTTCACCGTGATTTCCGCATCCATTAATTCCGCCAGATGATGCGAGATCGCCAATCCAAGGCCGGTGCCACCGAAACGACGCGTGGTTGACGGGTCTCCCTGGGAAAAGGACTGGAAGAGCTTGTCCAGTGTTTCCTTATCCATGCCAATACCATTATCGGTGACCTGAAAAGTAACGACAATTTTCTCCGCTTCGGATTCGGTCAGCATGACCCGGACTGAGACTTTGCCTGGTTTTTCCTGCTTGCTGGAAAATTTGATGGCGTTGTTGATAATGTTTACCAGTACCTGCCGGATTCGTAAAGGATCGCCCAATACGTTTTCAGGAATGGACGGATCAATAAACAAAGTCAATTCTACATTTTTGCTCTGCGCGAGATGCGCAAGCATACCGCAGGCATTTTCGACGACGCTGGCCAGCGGCATGGGAATTTTTTCGATTTCCAGTTTGCCGGCTTCAATCTTGGAAAAATCCAGAATGTCTTCAATAATGGCCAGCAAGGCATATGCCGAATCGCGTATCAGATTGGCCATTTCCATCTGATAGCCGCTCAGACTGGTCTGCCGGAGTACGTCTATCATGCCGATGACGCCATTCATCGGCGTGCGGATTTCATGGCTCATCGCGGCAAGAAATGCAGATTTTGCCCTGTTTGCGGCTTCCGCATCATTTCTGGCCTGCTCCAGATCCTTCATGATACGCACATGTTCCCGCATATCGCGCATGACGCCGGTAAAATGCCGTTCCTCGCCGACAAGGTATTCGCTGACAGCCAGATATACCGGAATGAGCTCACCGTTTTTATGAACGGCTTCCACTTCACGGCCTTGTCCTATGCCATGCGAACCTTTGAGAGAAGGACGTCCGACATACTTCTGGCCATGTCCTGTTTTACAGTAACGCTCCATATAATATACATGCTGAGAGCGATCAGGTTCGGGCACCAGAATGGCAATATTTTTTCCAATAACTTCTTCAGGCGTATAACCGAACAGTTTTTCCATCACCGGATTTGCGGAAAGGATGACGCCAATCTGGTCGGTTGTTACTACGCAGTCAACCATATGTTCCACAACAGAGCGTGTTTCTTCTTCCTTGATCGCCAGAGCTGTGTTGGCATGCTGTAAATCAACAGTGCGGGCTGTCACCCGTTCTTCCAGTTCCTGATTGAGCTGGCGTAAATTCTGCTCCGCATTTCTGCGCTCCTGATTGCTGGCATTCAGGCGTTCGATCATGATGTTGAACGTATGCCCCAGCTGCCGCATTTCATTCCAGCCGGCGATCGAAACACGCTGGTGAAGATTGCCCGCGGCAATTTCCAGTGCGCCGCGGTTCAGTTGTTTCAGCGGTACGACAACGCGCCGGTTAAACAGAAAAGCGCCGAAAATAACGCCCAGCAGAGTAACGCCCAGAATGATCAGGCTATAACGTTTAATCTGAATGACATTGGCAAAAGCTTCATTGACATCCTTTTTGACAACAATGCCCCAGTTCACTCTGGGCAGGTACCGCCAGACAGCGACAACTTCATTATCGTGAAAATCCTGCATAATGGCTCCGCCGGATTCTCCGGAAAGCGCATTGCGCAACGCCGTTGAATAAGGCTTATTCAACGGAATTTTACGTTTCAATGCGGCATCAGGGTCTGTGTTTAGCGGTGCCATAATAAGTGCCGTATGTTCATCTTCAAGCCGTGCGACCACGGTTTCACCGGTTTCACCCAGTCCGGTATTGTTGGACAGCACTTCGAACACATGCTCGCTGTAAAACTGCAATGCCAGTACGCCGATTATTTGTTTGTCAATGATAACGGGCAAGCCAATGAATGCGGCGATGGCGCCAAAAGAAGGCTCATAAAATTCAAAATCCGAGATTGAACTTTCACGGTGTTCTAATGCATGGCGCATGACCTGACTCAAGCCGGTATGGCTGTAGCGACCGGTGAACAAATTGGTGGCGAAATCGGATTCGTGGCTTTGCGTGTAAACAATATCGCCCTTCACCGAAATCAGGAAGATATCGTAGTAACTGGCGTCTGTGACAAAGCGTCCAAAATGATCCCGGTACTGTGCATCGAGTCGGCGGTAGGCTTCAGAATCAACCCCATGCGTTTCAAAAACCTTGGGAAACTGGAGCATGGCTTCGCGTGTTGCGGATGTATCATTCAGTAAATGGGCATCGAGCAAACGCTCTTTGAGATAGGTATCAATCTGTTCGACTTTTTTATCTGCAATGGCTGATAAATTTTCGATGACTGTTTTTTGTATTTCGTTTTCAAAAGTATGCAGAAAGCTGTTGCCAATGAGCACGATCGGCAATAAAGAAACCAGCGTAAACCAGACGGCGAAACGTTGCGTGAGCGAAGTAAATTTCATCTGCATTCCCTCGCAATCATAGAAACTGTGATACAGTGAGTTAGCTTACGAGCAACCCTCTTTGTAAATAAGGGTTGTCATTGCTGGTCATAGTAGCAGATATCGCAGCAGCTTGTCCGCGGTAAAATTTCTCAACGCACAAAAGACTCCCCAATTAATTTTTCGTAGAATGGCAGCGAATACGTTTCAGGTGTCTATCGTTAAATGGCGGGACAGCGCATCATCGTTGCGTGCTGTGCGGGAAACGGTGTTTATTCTTGAACAACAGGTGCCGGAAGCATTGGAATGGGATACATTTGATCCAATCAGTGTTCATGTGCTGGTTACTGTACATGACGGACGACCGGTAGGTACCGCGAGACTCTTGCCCGATGGCCACATCGGTCGTATGGCGGTGTTAAGGCAATGGCGCCATAAAGGGATAGGCAGTGCCATGTTGCGCTGTCTCATCGATAAAGCCAGACAAGGCGGCATGACGGAAATTAAACTCAACGCGCAAGTTACGGCTAGAGCATTTTACGAAAGATTTGGTTTCAAGGAAACAGGAAGCGAATTCATGGAAGCGGGTATTCCGCATATAAAAATGTTTCTGCGCCTTTCACAGGAAATAGCTTGACGGGAGTCCGGCAATTTTCAATATCTTCCGGATTGCTGCCATTCGCGTTCCAGCGTATCGGATGTTTCCTTCCACTGACTTGACGCGCGTTCCAGCCTTCGATTGGCTTCAGCCGATTTCTGCCGCGCCGTTTCGAGGTTTTTTTCGCGCTCGGCCAGCCGCTCTCTGGCGGTCTGTAGTTGTCTTTCCGCAAAAGCGACGTCTTTTTGCAGATTGTCAGCTTCCCTCCTGGCCTGCATCATCTGCTCGTATGCCGCATTGGCGCGATTCTGCAGTTGTTGAAGCGATGCGCCGACTTCGGCATGGGACGCGGGAATATATAGACTGAGTAAAACTGCGATCAGAAAAACTTTCATCCGGATTCCTTCGTTGATTCGTGGCTAATGCTAATTATTCATACCCAGACTATGGGTGTATTGCACGCATCATCCGTGTATTCGACATTTACGTCAAGAATGAAGCGTTGTTTTTTGCACTTTGTCGCCAATGAAGAGACAATTAACATTTTAACCCAACAAATGAATTGGAGCACCATATCATAATGAAACAGTTTGTCTGCCAGAAAAGAAAAATTGCGCATTATTTTGGTCATTTGATTTTTTCGGTTGCCGTATTGTGGTTGATTTTGCTGGCTATGCCGGTTCAGGCTGGTTGCGAAGGCTGTCTTTGTCCTGGCGATCCGTGCCGGTTATGTCCGTTGCCCGCCATGGAAAACGACACGATCAGATCCGATGAGCCCGAAATTTGCGCAAGGATCCGCACCAGAGTGCCACCAACATCAGCGCAGCCTGGCGCCAATGAATATTTTCCCAGTCTCGACCAATCCATCGCGGCCTGTGTCAGCGAGGGTGGTGACGTCATTCGTAACCGGCGGCGTAGCGAGGAGTTTCCATCCCGCTATTATTGCAAACCGCCGACACCGGTTACAACTCGTTAAATTATTGTGATTACTGTCATACAACGTGTCAGCACGGCCAAGGTTACCATCGGTAATCAGCAAATCGGCGCTATTGGCATTGGGATCATGGCGCTGGTCGCTGTTGAAAAAGACGATACGGCCAGAGTGGTAGATCGGTTGCTGGAGCGTATATTGAATTACCGTATTTTTCCAGATGAAAACGGGCGCATGAATATGAGCCTGCGCGCAATAAATGGGGGGTTACTACTGGTTCCCCAGTTTACGCTTGCAGCCGATACCAGCACGGGTAACCGCCCCAGCTTTACAGGATCGGCATCGCCTGAAAAAGGGCGTGAATGGTTTATCTATCTGCAAACTGCCGCTGATAAGATCTACCCGGGTACGCAATATGGACAGTTCGGCGCGGATATGCAGGTCACATTGACCAATGACGGACCGGCGACGTTTATTTTACGGGTTTCGGCCGCTTAGTCTTCCTTCAGTTCCTCTGCGAACAACTGCATTTGGCGCAGACGCGCCTCAATGGATGACATCTGATAAAAATCGCCACTATCATGTCTTAATGCGATTTGCAGTTGCTCGATCGCGGCGTCATGAAATCCCTGGCGGAAATAAGCTTCAGCTTGCGCACGGTGTTTGAGCATTCCATTGTTCTGCATTGCGTAGGTGCGCGCTTGCAGCTGATAGAGCGTTATGTCGTCGGAATGAAATTGCAATTCTCGACTGATGAGTTGCAATGCGCTGTCGATCTGCTGATTTTGCAGCAGTGCATTGGCGTAGCCGTGAATGAGTGCTTTATGTTGCGGATAAATTCTGAGTGCGCTGCGGTAAATGTTGAGCGCGTCATCGAACTGACCGTTGGCAAGTTTGACCGCAGCCGCCAGCGTTTCAATCATTGCCCCGGCTTGCAGGCCTTTGTGTTCGATATAGATAGTTTTGCCAAGCGGATGATTGTCAAGCTGTGCACCGCTTGTGACATCACCATCAATCAGGCTGTATAGCACAGCCAGTTGTTCATCAGCTTCCTTGTTTTTTTTGTCGCGCAGCAACGCAAGAATGTAGCCGTAGCGTTCCACCGCTTCATTACGGTAGCGTTTGTCATTCAGGCGTGCTCTGAACTGGTTGACCGCGTCACTGGATTTACCTTGCAGTGCCCGCAGTTTTGCGCGCACCAGTTGAAAATCAATGCTGTCCGGCACCTGGCGATAAGTCATTTCATGCGTTCTGTTCTGGATGTCGGCGATACGTTCATAAGTAAGCGGGTGCGTGCGTAAATAAGATGGCGCGCCATTCTCATAAAAACGACCGGCTTTTTGCAAACGCTCAAAAAAGGCCGACATGCCCTGCGGATCAAATCCAGCGGCAACAAGGATGTTTAAACCAACGCGGTCGGCCTCCTTTTCATGCCGGCGTGTGAAATTCAACTGCGATTGTATCGCGCCGGCCTGAGAAGCTGCCATGATGGCCTGACCGGCCTGAGGGTTTGAACGGGATGCCAGGATAGCGACGGCAAGCGCTGCGAGCGAGGCAATCATCGTATATTTCTGACCTGAGATCATGCGCGCGAGGTGTTTCTGCGTGACATGCGCAATTTCATGCGCCATGACGGCGGCAAGCTCTGATTCGCTTTGCGCGGCGATGATCAGGCCGCTGTTAAATCCCATGAAACCGCCAGGCAGGGCAAACGCATTGATCGATGAATCCTGCAGGGCGAAAAACTCAAATGACTGGCCGGGACTGGCTTCGGTAGTGTGATTAATCAGTTTATGACCGAGACTGTTGAGGTAAGCGGCGATCTCCGGATCATCCAGGTAGCTCGGATCGGCGCGTATCTGCCGCATGATCTGCAGACCGATCTGTCGTTCCTCGCGTGGTGTGATAGTGGCTTGTGAAACATCGCCCAGATCCGGCAATTCGTGGGCAAAAGCATTGACCGGAAACAGAAATGTCAGGGTGATAATGAAACAGATAATTCGCATGGTGATAAGATAACTGTTTCGAAGCTAAGTTCCTTTTCCGCAGTTAGTTGCAGTAACCGTTATTTTGATACCAGCGCACAGCATCTTCAAGCGCATATCGCGCCGGACGGAATGTATAACCCAATGTCTTGATGGCTTTCTCACTGGTAAAGAACATCATTTTTTTTGCCATGCGGATACTGTCCAGCGTGGCCCGGGGTTCCTTGTGCGTGACGGCGGCGATTTGCTCCATCAACCAGGCGACGGGAAGCATAAGATCCGTCGGCAGATTAATGCGTTTTTTGTGCTGGCCGATAATGTCGTCGAGGGTTTCCAGTACCTCCAGCAGCGACATATTATCGCCGCCGAGAATATAACGCTCGCCCGTTTTACCCTGCTGGCAGGCCAGCAGGTGGCCATAGGCGATATCATCGACATGCGCGATATTCAGACCGGTATTCACATAAGCAGGCATTCTGTCATACAGGGTATCCAGAACGATACGTCCGGTTGGTGTGGGACGGATGTCGCGCGGACCGATCGGTGTAGACGGATTAACGATGACCACGGGTAGCTGATGCTGGCGGACTAAGTCACTGACCATTTGTTCGGCAATGTATTTTGAACGCTTATAGTGACCCTGGATCTGTTCCAGGGTGACGGGCGTTTCTTCGTCAGCCGGCGTACCGTTGGCTGTCAATCCGAGTGCGGCGACGCTGCTGGTATAGACCACACGTTTCAATCCGGCATTGGCGGCAGCGATGATCAGTGCTTTGGTGCCATGCACGTTGATGTCATACATGGTTTGAGGATCAGGCACCCACAATCGGTAATCCGCGGCCACATGGAAAAGATAATCGCAGCCTTCGACCGCTCTTTCCAGTGAGTACTGATCGCGCAGATCGCCTTCGACAATTTCAACCGGCAGGTTGTCGATATTGCGTCGGTCGCTGTTGGGCCTGATTAAAAGCCGTACGTCATGCCCTGCTTTCAACAGACAAAGCATGACTGCTGAACCTAAAAACCCCGTTGCGCCTGTGACTAGTGATTTCATGGCAGGATATTGTTCATTGTATTGAGTGACAAGTCTGGTTTTAACGTTCTAATAGCCATTCGTTGGGTACGGCGGTTTCCGGAAGCTTGCGGGATGCTATGTTGAACAGGTATTTCAGGGCGCTGTTGTTACCCGCAAAGAGACTGGTGGTAAATACGGTTGCTTTGACTGCGCGCCGACTGATTTTTACCTGCGTGCCTGCTTTAAAATCACGGTGATTGTTGATTTTGTTCAATGTTAATACAGCCATGCCGAGCGCCCACAGGCAGAATCTGCGTATTCCCTTTTCATGCGACGGAATCATGCAAGTGTATGTCAGCGCATTGTTAAGGTGTTTTTTTGCAATGCCGATGAGCTCGCCAAGACCGTCTTCGAATCGCGTATCGGAATAATCAGGACGCAGCTCTCTGAGTACAAATCCATGTTTCAGGAAAATATCCTGCGGCAGCCAGCAGGCGCCGCGTTTACGGTCATCCCAGATATCCTTGAGAATATTGGTCATTTGCAGGCCCTGTCCGAAGGAGACCGCCAGTTTCATCAGTTCGGGCTTGTGGCGGTTGATTTCTGTGGAATAGTCGCAGAACAATTCGGTCAGCATCTCGCCGACAACACCGGCAACGTAAAAGCAGTACAGATTCATGGCCGGTAAATCCTTAAGACCGTCCAGGGTTTCGGTATCCTGAAAGTCCGCCATCCCGCGGCTCATGATGCGGACACAACGCTCGAGCGCCCTGCGTTGTGCAGTGTTAAAGCTGTGAGTGACGCGGATAACTGCGGGCGTGTTTTTGATTAAATCGTGCTCCGCCGGAATGGTGTGGTCGGATAGTAGTGGATAGAGCACGTCGGCGAATTGTTCTGCGGCAATGTTGCCGCAAACCACATCGGAGAACATATCGGATAATTGACGTGTTTGTGCTATGGTCAATGCATTATCGTCTTCAATCGTATCGGTAATCCGGCACAGTAGATACGCATTGCCGATCACCTGTCTGAGCGCCGCAGGTAATTGCGGGATGGTCAATGCAAATGTCCGTGATACGCCATTAAGTATTTCATCCTGATAACGGGTATCAGCTAAACTGGGCGATTGATTGGTCATAAATGAATCCATTGAACACGAAGCCTACATATTAATATTTTCCGTCCCGGAATTGGAACAGATTTTTAAGGGTGTTTCTGAATTATCAAAGTTTTAAACTAAACCCGTCACGAAGTGCTGTGACGAAGTGGGATAAGCAGACAATCCCTGAGCGGATGCTCGTAAATCCGGATTTTTCAGAGAGGCCTTCAGATTGTTCGGTATTTGATGGATGGCTATGTCTGCAAAATGGCTTCCGATGCGGTCAATTGATCGATGGTTTCACGTGCCCGGATCAGATGGACTGTTTCGCCGTCTACCATGACTTCAGCCGCGCGCGGGCGGGTATTGTAATTGGAACTCATGCTCATGCCGTACGCACCTGCGGACATGACGGCGAGCAGGTCGCCGCCTTCAAGAATGAGCTTACGGTCATGGCCGAGAAAATCACCCGTTTCACAGACCGGTCCAACAATCTGATAATTACATAAATCACCTTTTCTTTTGATAACCGGCAGGATCTGATGATAGGCCTTGTAAAGAGAGGGCCGCATCAGATCATTCATGGCTGCGTCGACGATGGCAAAATGGCGATCCGGTGTATGTTTGATATAAGCGGTGCGTGTCAATAACAGGCCGGCATTACCGACCAGAGAACGGCCGGGCTCGATGAGCAGGCGCAGTTTGAGCGGCCCCAATGTTTTGCGCAGCGCGGCAACATAATCATGTATCGAAGGCAGCGCTTCGTTGGTGTAGCGTATACCCAGGCCGCCGCCGAGATCCAGATGCGTGATCTGCAGATTGTGGGCGCGCAGCCGGTGCAGCAGACTGACCAGTTTCTCGCCGGCCTGAACGAATGGATCCAGCTCGGTCAATTGCGAACCGATATGGCAGTCCACACCGATAAACTGAATATGCGGAAAAATATCTGTCGACAGATAGATATGTTCGGCTTCTTCAATGGGAATGCCGAATTTGTTTTCTTTCAGCCCGGTTGAAATGTAAGGATGCGTTCTGGCATCGACATCGGGATTGACCCGCAGGCTCACCGGTGCGGTTTTATCCATCGCTGCGGCAATCTGGTTGAGCAGCTGCAGCTCGGCTATCGACTCCACGTTAAAGCACAGGATATCCGAGGCCAGCGCCATACGTATCTCATCCGCCATTTTTCCGACCCCGGAGAACACGATTTTGCCTGGATCTCCGCCGGCTTTAATAACTCTTTGCAATTCGCCGCCGGAGACGATATCAAATCCGCTGCCAAGCCGTGCGAGCAGGTTAAGAACAGCAAGATTCGAATTGGCTTTTACGGCGTAGCAAATCAGATAATCGTCATTCGCAAACGCCCGTTCAAATTCATGGTAAGTGGCTGTTAAAGCAGCTCTTGAATAAACATAGCAAGGTGTGCCATATTCTTTGGCAATCGTTTCCAGTGATACGGATTCGGCATAAAGTGTGTCCTGTTGATATTCAAATTGGGGAAAATCATTCATTTTTCGTTTTCATCTTTCATGGTGGCGGCTGCGGGAGGTGTTGTCGGTGTCATCGACACTGCCGGCATTTCCGTTTCGGGTATATAAAGTGGACCTTTGTTGCCGCAGGCTGCCAATAAAGTCAGTGCAAGTATCACAACCGCAGGTATAAACAGTAATCGCATCAGCAAACGCACAGAAAATCTCCTTTAAATTGAAAAAGTTTGGGATATTAACATGGTGAAAATCAGGATTCGCTGACCGTGCTAGTGATAGTAATAACGGGTGTCTCTAAAAAATTAAAGTTTTAAACAAAGAATAAACAAAACGAGACAGGAGTAAAAAAATGTTGACGAAACATATGATTGATATGTAAGTAAAAATTTTTTGTGAGTAACAAAGTATTGTAACGAAATTGGGATTTTGATAATCCTGCTGAAACAATTTATCTGTTAAGTAAGTGGAAAAAATTGTCCGCTCTGCCAGTATGGCATTATAAACGGATGCACCGGATACAGGAACTGTATATTAATTGAACAGCTTCTAAGGCGAATATGCGTGGAGCGGTTGTCTGTATTCAATATTTTTCGGCAAATTGGCTAAAGGGCATCTCTAAAAATTATTTACTGCATTGTTCAACCACTCAATAAGCTCGTCTACTAGCTGATTGCTTGCGATACTGAAACCGCTGACGGCGCCGGCGGCGTCGGCTGTCGTGGCAGCGTGGGTGGTGCTGAAGATTTCCTGGGCAACCAGTCGGTGCGCATTGTTGACCAGACTGGCGCGAAAACGTATGGAAACATAACTGTCCGTCAGGGTATTGAAAATTTGTGAAAAATCTTCGATCTCGATGTGTAGCTCGTACTCCACGATAGCGACGCTGCTGTCTTTGATGACCAGATGATGGGTGTCGGCGGCAATTTTCTGCTTGATTTGCTGCGTGAGCAGGAATGCGGGTGGAGAAGACCAGCGGCTACCGGCGTAAGTGTAGGACTGCGCTGCGTTGTGATAGGCGAGACGATAGTGTATGGCCGGATTATCCAGCCATAGCGGCGCCGTAACCTGAGGAACAAGAATTTTTTTTCCGTTTCTGACGCGTTGCTGTTCCGGCTGTTTCGTTGAAGGCGGCGTATAAACGGCGAAATTGTAGACCGCAGTCGAAGGATCGGGTTTGGGTATGACCGTGCATCCGGTCAGCAGCAGTAATCCAAGAATAAAAGCTGATTTTTTCATCGGGTTTTTCCTGAAGGCGCAACAAAACCATCTTCACCGGGGCCGGGCAGCGATGGCGGACGTCCGAATAAGAGCATTTGCGGATTCTCTTCCAGCTGGTGCAGAATGCGATCCAGGCTTTGTGAGTTACGTATCAGACCGTTACTTACTTTGCGCAATTCCGGAATAGTGGTCGCCATTTCCTGCGTTGTTGTTGTAAGGCTGTCGATAATGCCGCCCTGTTCATTCACTTTTTGCATGGATTGATTGATTTCAGCGAGTAAATCGTCCAGGTGTCCGACCAGACTGCTTGCTTCCCGGGTTAAGTGCGTAAATGATTCCAGACTAGGCTGCAAATTATTTGCGATGCCATCAAAGCTTCGTGTTACTTTTTCAATGTTCCTCAGTATGCTTGAAACCTGCGCCTGATTATCATCATTAAGTAACTGGTGCAATTGGATAATCAGTTCATTGACATTATTCAGAATATTCTGCCCGTGACCGGTAACTTCATCGAGCAGCGAAGGCCGCATCGGGATATATGCGCCTTCGGACAGTGCTTCCGGAGAAATATGCGCGTCATTTCTGAGCTGTAAATAAGCCAGTCCGGTGATGCCCTGGTAGCCCAGTTGCGCATAGCTGTTTTCCGGTAATTTGATGTTGCCGTCGATGGCGATATCGATAATGATCTGTTGCCCGTTCTCGGGGTCAAAATAAATACGATTGACTTTGCCGATATTGACGCCACGGTAATATACGGATGCCTGCAGATTCAGGCCGGTTACCGATTCCGAAGTAATTACCTGATAGTGGTGATAATCGATCGCGTCACCTTTAAACCATTTGGCGACAACGAGCGCGGCAGCGCCCAGACAAATGACGAAAAGACCTGCCATGAGGGCATGTGCCCGGTTTTCCATGTTTATTCCCTGTTGCCGATAAGTTGATGTTTATTGCGCATCGTCTTGAAAAAATTTGCGATAAAAGGGTGAGGATAATGGCATATTTCCTCAAGCCCGCCTGCCGCGATAACTTTCCGGTCGGCCAGTACCGCGATGCGATCCGACAGGGCGGCGAGCGTGTCAATATCATGCGTTACCATCACGATGGTTAAATCCAGTTCGCGGCGCATATCCAGAATCAGCTGCACAAAGCTTTCGCTCAATTCCGGGTCGAGACCGGCGGTGGGTTCGTCCAGAAACAATAATTCCGGATCCAGCGCGAGTGCGCGCGCCAGTGACACGCGTTTGATCATGCCGCCGGACAGATTGGCCGGCATTTTGTTCGCGTGCTCCGGTTCGATGGCGACCATGTTCAATTTGACCATCACCAGATCACGTATCGTTTGTTCATCCAGCACGCGCAATTCGCGCAACGGCAGCGCGACGTTGTCATATACCGTTAAAGCGCTGAACAGCGCACCTTGTTGAAATAATACACCGGTACGGCTGCGAATGCTTTTATTCAATGCGAGATTGCAACCATAGCGCGAGCTTCCAAAAATTTTGACAATCCCGCCCGTCGGTGTTTCAAGACCCAGCATCTGGCGCAGCAGCGTTGTTTTACCACTGCCTGAGCCGCCGACAAGCGTCAGTATTTCTCCCCGTCTGACGCGCAGGTCCAGATTCTGGTGAACGATATGATGGCCAAATCGAGTCTGCAGATCTTCGATTTCGATAATGTATGGCGCGTTGTTTATTAATTTATCTGACAATTCCGACATCCGAGAAAACAACCGCAAAAATCGCGTCGATGATAATGACGATCGTGATGGACGTGACAACCGATGTCGTTGTGCCTTCGCCAAGGCTTTCAGTATTCGGCTTGATCCTCAGACCAAAATGGCAGGCAATCAGTGCGATGGTCATGCCGCAGACCACGCCTTTGCCCAGCCCAAGCCATAAATTTCCGATTGGCACCGATTCGGGCAGTGTATGCACAAAATAGTGATAACTGAGACCGAGCTGGATTTCAGCCGCGACCATTCCGCCGATCAGGGCGATGGCGCTGGTCCAGAGTACAAGCAACGGCATGGCCAGTCCCAGGCCGATGATTTTGGGAAAAATCAGGCGCTGGCTATGCGGTATGCCCATCACAGTCAGCGCGTCGAGTTCCTGCGTGACGCGCATGACACCGAGTTGCGCGGTCATCGAGGAACCGGAGCGGCCGGCGACCAGAATGGCGGCCAGCAGCGGCCCGAGTTCACGGATAATGCTGATGCCGAGAATGTTGACGATAAAAATATCGGCGCCAAACATCTGCAATTGTTCGGAAGAGAGATAGCTCAATACGACTCCGATCAGAAATCCGACCAGCGCGGTTATTCCCAGAGCCTGCGTGCCGGTGCGGTATAAGTTGGCGGAAATTTCGCGCCAGGGAATCAGTGCGGGGTGGCGCAGAAAAAACAGATTGTCCAGCGCGAGCTGGCCAACCATCATGATCATGCCGGACAGATTTGCCCAAAACAACAGGAATGGCGCACCAATGGCGTGTATCGCCCAGAGCGGGTTTCTTTTTTTGAGCCGGGGCGCTGTTTCAGGGAGGCTTTCGATGCGTTTGAGCATTTTTTCATGCTCCGGGCGCAGAATTAAAGTGTCTGGTCGTTTTTTACCCCAGACTTTCCATAGCAGGACAATGCCCGCGGTATCCATGCGCTGAATGTCACTCAGATCCCAGAGAATCCGGGCATTCCGGGCATGCCGGGAAAGTTCGCCGGACAATTGCCGGAAATTGCTATCCAGCGCGGCCAGCGTCAGATTGCCGGTCAGAATGAGACGTTGAACAGTTCCGTCATCGACGAGCTGATACCAGTCGCTCACTGATTTGTGCTTGTTCATCGGGTGGTGCGATCGTTTTCCGGGTTTTGTGTTGATGAATCGGATGATGAAATAATAGAAAGAACCACTGTCGTGGTTGCGACGCTACAAATGCGTACGCATAGATGCATACTGTATATCAATTGAGCCGGTGACTACAAATAATTAACAGCTGTCGAAAAATTATCTGCGTTGCCGCTACGGCGTTAAAAACAGGCTCAAAATGCTCATTTATCACCTATAAACTCCGTTTTTTACCTGGCGTAAACGCCTCGCCCTGCGGGTCAACCTTATGGCTGTTCGCTGCGCTTTGCTTGCGTCGCCTGTTTTTGCCTTGTATCGACTGCCTCGATCACATTTTTCAACACCCTGTTAATGGAATTGTTACAGGAAAGATGGAAAACGCTTGCGGAGATCACCGGGCCGCCATATCAGTGCGGGATAACGCGGGGTTGGTGGCGAAATAATTCCGGATGCCGGAAAAAATCGCGTTTGCCATTTTGTTCTGGTAAGTCTTGTCGATCAGCTTCTGTTCTTCATGTGGATTGGTGATAAATGCGGTTTCGACCAGAATGGAAGGAATGTCGGGTGATTTCAGCACGACAAAACCGGCCTGTTCGACCGTTTTTTTATGCAACTGGTTAATCTGTCCGATTTCCTGCAACACCAGCTCCGCCAGCTTGACGCTGTCATTAATCGTGGCGCTCATCGACAAATCGAGGATGATTTCACGCATATCCCCGGATTTGCTCGCGATATCCACGCCGCCGATCAGATGATTGCCCGATTGATTGGCCTGTTTGGCGAGCCAGCTTGCCGTCGTCGATGTAGCGCCGTGTTCGGACAGCGTGTAAACCGATGAGCCCCTTGGATGCACCTTTTCACTGCCGTCGGCATGAATGGAAACGAACAGATCGGCTTTATGCTTGCGTGCTATGGCCTGGCGCTGATTAAGATTCAGATAATAGTCGCCATTGCGGGTCAGGATGGCTCGCATGTTCGGTTCTTTATCAATGATCGATTTAAGTTTTCTGGAAATGGCGAGGGTAATATCCTTTTCTTTCGTACCTTTGCCATTTTTGGCGATTGCACCCGGATCATGGCCGCCGTGTCCGGGGTCGATGGCAATGGTGATGATTCTTTGCGCCGCAGGTGTCTGAGTCCGGGACTGAGATCGAGATTGCGCAGGCTTGCGCAGTTGCGCTGCCGCATAGCTTTCCGGATAATTCCGTGCGATGCTGCCTGGCTCAGCGCCTGACGGCTGTTGTGATTGCTGTGATGGCTGATGGTTCTGCTGTGTTTGTTGTATCTGCTGCGACTGTGGAGGTTGTCCTGACTGCTTTTGCTGGCGCGATGGTTTCGGCGGCAGGGATGGTTGCGCTGAGGATTTGTGGTTAATCAACGCGGCCACCAGATGGTCGAGTGCATCGGCTTCACCGGCGGTCTTGCGGACAGCAGGCGGCGCTTTTTGCTGATGTTTGCGGTTATTTTCAACAATAGCCGCTTTGTCCGGGCGATAAATATCCAGTATCAATTGATAGCCATGACCGTTTTTCGGATCTATGGTGGATGTGCGCGGCACAACATCGGCTTTGAGATCCAGCACCACGCGAATGACATGCGGCTGAAACTGGCCATAACGGATACGTTCGATGTGAGGGTCAGCCGGACTGATTTTTCCGGGCAGTGATTTGATGACGTCATTGAGCGGGATATTGATCAGATCGACAACGACGCGGCCCGGATTATTCAGCATGCTTAATTCGTGCTGGATCGGCCTGCGGGATTCCAGCGTGATGCGTGTATAGTCTTCGGTCAATCCGACGCGCGCTGCGGAGATGGTTGTACCGGCGGAGGCCGCTGCGGCAGCGCCGTGAAACGGCAGTATGCATAGCAGGCAAACCAGCAGGATTGTCCAATATGGCATATGGCGTGCGTCAGCAACCACGTGCGATGCAATGGCGCTGTTGAGTATTGCGGTTATCTTTCTTTTTGTTTCGGCCATTGCTGTAGACATTGTTCTCCTGTCCCGGTGTCAGCGAAAATTGTAACGTTGCGGCCGGATTCAAGAATCTGAAAGTTGATTGTTATATCCGCTTCGGGCAAAAGCCCTGACGCTTTTTCCGGCCATTCAATCAGGCAAATCGAGTGTGCGTTGAAGTACTCCCGGAAGCCTGCATCTTCCCACTCATAAGGGTCATTGAAACGATAAAAATCAAAGTGATACAAGTATAACCTAGAAAAATTATAGATTTCAACTAAATTATAGGTGGGACTTTTGACTGCCTGCCGGTGGCCGAGTCCGTGTAAAATACCGCGCACCAGTGTTGTTTTCCCGGCGCCAAGATTTCCGTTGAGAAAAACGACCAGTCCGGGCTGTAAAACAGCCGCGATTTTTTTACCCAGAATCAATGTATCTGCTTCATTTTCAAGAAAAAAAGTTAGACAGAAATCTGAATGGTGCGTACTGTGCAAGAAAATACCTCCTGTAATCATGATGGCAGCCAGGCGATTGACAGCGCTGACCTGGCTCTGGAAATCAAAGCCTGGGGCAGGGCGCTCGGGTTTCAGGATATCCGTATCGCCGATGCCTGCGCGGACATGTCGGCAGCGGAATCCGGCATGTTCCAGTGGCTCGATAAAGCATATCACGGTGAAATGGACTATATGGCCAAACATGGCGTCAAACGTTCCAGGCCGTATGAACTGGTGCCCGGCGCGCAACGTGTTATCTCGGTGCGCATGAATTATTCTCCGCCGAAAGCGGCGGACAGCTGGCTGGTGATCAACCAGGGCGAGAAAGCATTCATTTCGCGGTATGCCCTCGGGCGCGACTATCACAAGGTGCTGCGCGCGCGCATGCAGAAACTGGCCGACAAAATCCAGGCCGCTGTCGGCGAGTTTAACTATCGTGTTTTTTCCGACAGCGCGCCGGTGATGGAAGTCGAATGGGCGCAGAAGGCCGGATTGGGCTGGCGCGGCAAACATACGCTGTTGCTGTCGCGCGAAGCCGGTTCGTATTTCTTTCTCGGCGAAATCTACACCGATCTGCTACTGCCGGTCGATGAGCCGGTCGGCACAAAAGGGCGTTTCTGCGGCAGCTGCACCCGCTGTATCGATGTCTGTCCGACACAGGCCATTGTTGCGCCGTTTGAAGTCGATGCGCGCCGCTGCATTTCCTATCTGACCATCGAACTGAAAAGCAGCATTCCCGAGCCATTGCGACCATTGATCGGCAACCGTATCTACGGCTGCGACGATTGTCAGCTGGTCTGTCCGTGGAATAAATTCGCGCAGGTCACCGAAGAACCCGATTTTCATGTACGTCATGGCCTGGATGACGTCACGCTGGTTGAACTGTTCCGCTGGAGCACGGAAGAATTCGAGACCCGGCTCGCGGGCAGCCCGATTCGGCGCATCGGCTATCAACAGTGGCTGCGCAACATCGCTGTCGGACTGGGCAACGCGCCGTATGCGGAAGAAATCGTGACAGCGCTGCGCGCGCGGCTCGACGATCCGTCCGCAATGGTGCGCGAACATGTGCAATGGGCGCTTGAACAACAACAATCCAAAAAACCGTAAGGACATCATTAGAATGAATCAGGAATTAATACTCGGTACGCCGCTGAGTCCGGGGGCAATCAAAGTCATGCTGCTGGGCAGCGGCGAACTGGGCAAGGAAGTCGTTATCGCGCTGCAGCGGCTTGGCGTGGAAACCATCGCCGTGGACCGCTACGCGAATGCGCCCGGGCATCAGGTCGCGCACCGCGCGCATGTCATCAACATGGCCGACGGCCAGGCGCTGCGCGCGCTGATCGAACAGGAAAAACCGCATATCGTCGTGCCGGAAATCGAAGCCATCGCCACCGACATGCTCGTGCAGATCGAACGCGAAGGGCTGGCGACCGTCATCCCGACCGCGCGCGCCGCGCAACTGACGATGAACCGCGAAGGCATCCGTCGCCTGGCTGCGGAGACATTGCAACTGCCCACCTCGCCGTATGTGTTCGCCGACAGCCTGAATGAATTGAGAAGCGCAATCGATGAACGCATCGGCTATCCCTGCATCGTCAAACCTGTCATGTCGTCATCGGGAAAAGGCCAGTCAAAGGTGGATTGCGCGGCCGAAGTCGAAGCCGCGTGGCACTACGCCGCAAGCGGCGGGCGCGTCGATCAGGGGCGGGTGATTGTCGAAGGCTTGATCCAGTTCGACTATGAAACCACGCAACTGACCGTGCGCGCGAAAAACGCGGACGGCGGAATCGACACGCATTTCTGCGAACCGATCGGACATGTGCAGGTGCGCGGCGACTATGTTGAAAGCTGGCAGCCGCAGGTCATGTCGCCCGTTGCGCTGCATCGCGCACGCGATTTTGCCAAACGGATTACCGACGATCTCGGCGGCCTCGGCATTTTCGGCGTGGAGTTGTTCATCAAAGGCGACGATGTCTGGTTCAGCGAGGTCAGTCCGCGTCCGCACGACACCGGCATGGTGACGCTGTGCAGCCAGATTCAGAGCGAATTCGAGCTGCACGCGCGCGCTATTCTCGGCCTGCCGGTGGATGTCACCCTGCGCGCACCCGGCGCCAGCGCGGTGATTTACGGCGGCATGGACGCGAAAGGCATAGCCTTCAAAGGCGTGCAGGACGCGCTGCGCGTGCCGCAAAGCGATATCCGGCTGTTCGGCAAACCTGAAGCGTTCAAACGCCGGCGCATGGGCGTGGCGCTCGCCAACGGCGACAATACCGACGAAGCCCGCGCGCGTGCTAAACTGGCGGCCGGAAAAATTATCCCTATTAGCAATTCATAAACAAACCAAAAAAACAAACTGACAGGAAAAAATCATGACTATTGCACAACTCAGCGCCGAATACGGCATCGCGGGAAAAGTTGAATTTATCGAAGGCAACGGCGGACTGACCATGATCCGGGTCAACACGCCCAAAGCCAGCGCGCTGATTTCTACGCACGCCGGACAGGTGCTCTCGTACCGGCCGGCGGGCGAGGAAGACATTCTGTTCTTGAGCAGCAAAGCCTATTATCAGGACGGCAAGGCGATCAAAGGCGGCGCGCCGGTCTGCTGGCCGTGGTTCGGCCCCGATCCGGAAGGCAAAGGCCGTCCCGGACACGGCTTCGTGCGCAACCGCCCGTGGAATGTTATCGGTACGGAAGTTCTGTTGAACGGCGATATCCGCGTGACGCTCGGCCTGACCGATACCGAGGAAACCCGGGACATCTGGCCGCAGACTTTCAACCTCACGCAGGAAATCGTCATCGGCGATTCGCTCAACCTCGTCCTGATCACGCGCAACACCGGCGCAGAAACCTTCGGCATCACGCAGGGCTTCCATACCTATTTCAAAGTCGGCGACATCACGCAGACCCGCGTGCTCGGCTTGCAGGATTGCAGCTATATCGACAAGACCGACAACAGCGCGGAAAAAAAACAGACCGGCGAAGTCGCCATCGCCGCCGAAGTCGACCGCATTTACCGGAACGTCGGTAATACGCTGGTCATCGACGACAAAGCGCTTGACCGCTGCATCCAGATCCTGTCGCAAGGCAACAAAACCGCCGTGGTGTGGAACCCCTGGGAAAAAATCGCCCGGGAAATGGCCGACCTCGAAGACGCCGATTATCAGCGATTCATCTGCGTCGAAACCACCAACGCGGCGGATGACGTAATCGGCGTCGCACCGGGCGGCGAATTCAGACTGGTGGCGGATTATCGGGTGATGAAGTAGCGTTGGATAGGTGAGTAGCGGGTAAGGTGGATAAGTGAAGCGTCATCCACCGTTTTGGCCGTTCTTCAACGGCTATCATCAATGCATTGCGCTACGCTTAATGGCCCCCTACTGCACTGAAAGCGATCCGGCGGTCATGTAGGATTGCGCAAAAACCCGCAGTCCCTTACTTTTACGTTAGTTCCTCAAGAGCCTAGAACATGGTACAAGAGCTATATTGGAAAGATATCTATCAGCTTAAAACTCACATTGGATTTATCGAGCTTCTGTTAGAAAAGTCTGAGAACATTGATCGCATCTTAAAAATCATATTGGCTATAGCATCCAGTTCAAGCATTGGTGCTTGGGTAATCTGGCAAGAGTACTCTATGGTTTGGGCCAGCATTATTGCGTTTGCTCAGGTTATATCTGCAGTAAATCCATTTCTTCCTTATAAAAGTCGCATAAAGGCATATTCATCTCTTCTGCATGAGCTAGAAGAGCTTATGATTCAAGCTGAATTTAAGTGGCACGCAATTGCCGAGGGCAGTCTGACAGCCTGCGAAATAAATAAGGCTAGATTCGAGATACGGTTAGCAAAACAGAAGTTGCTAAAAAAGCACATTCAAACAACGATACCAACCAACTGCAAATTGCATGCGAAGGCCGAAGCATCTGCAAGAGAATACCTTAGTAATTTTTATCCAGCGTAGGAAACAATATGCCACAAGATACGAACCCACCATCATCTGAGCATCACAAATCAACCCCTCTAGCTGAAGAAAAAGGATTACAACCGGCAAAGAATCCGCCTCCGATGCCCCAAGTTA
>Ga0268299_1001357_pt1 | contig 44742 bp, 28 predicted proteins | sample NOBtaG_FD_193484 | JGI IMG/M metagenome (GOLD analysis project Ga0268299, IMG submission 193484) | Activated sludge microbial communities from bioreactor in Nijmegen, Gelderland, Netherland - NOB reactor | ecosystem: Engineered > Bioreactor > Aerobic > Activated sludge | place: Netherlands... | reverse complement strand
ACAAGATTGACCGCGAGAACGCCCAGCCCAAGAAGGTGCTCGACCAGGTCTTCGAGCTCTTCATGTCGCTCAACGCCACCGACGAGCAGCTCGACTTTCCCTTCATCTACTGCTCGGCCAAGCAGGGGTACGCCAAGCTGGAACTGGATCACGCCAGCGGCACGATGGAGCCCCTGTTCGAGGCCATCGCCAAACACATCCCGCCGCCCCGGGCGAATGCGGGCGAGGGTTTCCAGCTCCTGGTCGCCAACCTGGACTACAGCGACTACCTGGGCCGCATCGCCTTCGGGAAGATTTACGAGGGCAAGGTGAAGGTGGGCGATCCCGCCATCTGCCGGCACGGCGACGGACGCGTCACCCGCGGCAAGATCACCGCCATCTAACTGATACTGATAGGAATTTGGTTTTTACGCTTCGCCGGGAGAGAGAGTTCGCTGCGCCGATTGCCAAGAGGGATTCAAGTGTCTTCGAGTGCATGGCCAAAACTGCACATCACCGTGAACCACGCCATAACGAGATTTAAGTAGTTTGTGCGGTCCGGTCACAAGGACAAGCAACTTGGCAGCGTAAGGCTTGACGAGGCCCTCGAAAAAACGACGGCTAGATCAAGCCCTCAACACCAAGGAATTCGCGGTGGTGGCTGGCATCTCGTACTCGACAGCTCGCCAATGGTTCCGACTCTCAGGATTTCCGGCGCTTCGAGGGTGTAGTGTTCCTGTAAGCCTAACGGGACAAACTCGTATGGCTTACCGAGTTGGGCCTTAGGTGCACGCGTGATGTCGTTGACCGTGATCCCATCCTTCAGTGTCCGGGTCGCAGTTTCTGTGGTTCATGATGTGAACCCTTCTTCGTAAATCTCGCCAAGATAACAGGCACTTATGGAAGCTGCGGTTCCTCGTTCATTGACTCAGAGCCTCGACATAGTAAATGTTGACATCGGCGGTGTTGGGCTTTCTTGGGTCTTTTGGACTCACACGCAACTCGCTATACTTTGTCAGAAGCCCCCTTTCACCACCGATTATTCCCGGCCCTACCAACGAGCTGTCACTGCCCGGATAAGTCACGAGCGTGTTGGTGTCACCATCAAGCATCATATCAATCCAAGTGTTTGGATCTTCGGTCCTGAAACGGAACGAACTCCGCGCATGTTTCGGCGTGTCAAAACGTCTCCAGGTAGTACCAACGACAGCAACGAGGGGTTTTTCGATTGTTGGCGGTTCCGGCTTCTGGGCGACGGATGAATCGATTGGGCCTACCCAAAATGTGGAGGGAGTACGCAACCAGTTCCCAATTCTCCAGATGATAAAGCAAAGCGCCATTAGCATGAGCCCTGTCGCGCAAATGGTTGTAAATCGAAGCGAATGATTTATGTTTTTCGAGAGGGGTTCGGATATGGAAATCTGATAGGGTCTTTCTCCACCTCCTTCCGAGCCAGGAATTACCTCTTCGGCGCTGTTAAGGTATTGAGCAACACGAAAGCCCATCCAGGATGAAAAAATGCTATTTGGTAGACTCACCAGTGCACAATTGTAGGTCCGCACCCGAGCGTTGTGCTCTTCAAATTTTTGTTGTAGTTCAGCTTCAAGCCGCTTCAAATCCTCCATCAAGCCCATGCACACACGGTCGGATCGGAGCTGGGGAAAATCGCTCACAATGTGCTGAACATAAACTAATGCTTCACGTACAACTTGTGGATTTGTGTTAAGGTTCTCAGAAATCCGCTCATATAATTCTTTCTCATGTTTGGAGTAAGTGGCTGTAATTTCAAGGAATTGCTTGAGCACTCTGCTTCGCTTGCTAATACATGTTGCTATGTTAGATGCAGTCTCATGCATTCGTTCGCGAAGTGGAGCGAGCGTGTTTTGAGCCTGATAGGCAAGCGCCCCAACAGATACTACTGCTCCGACGAGCAGCAAGAGTATTATCGCTATGGTCATATTGTTAAATGGAGCTAGTAGTGGTTTAAATTCTAAAGCATCGGCTGGCGGTCAAAGCGGTGCACTACATAAGGCAACCGGAACGGTGTGCGTGAAGCGGGATCACGGGGAGGCATATAGGGCTTGAAGGCGGTCCACGGCGACGTCTTCCGTGAGGCGGTCGCGCAGGGTTGCGCGGGAGCCACCAGATGAACTTCACGCAGCACTGGGTGGCCCTGCGCGACGCGCAGACGAGCGTGCTCAGAGGGCGTCCCGCCTGGAGGGCTTGCTTCCGGGCCTCGGAAGTTTGCTGGGTTCGGCGCCGATCTTCCGGCCGGTTCTGGATGTCGCGCTCCCGCTCCAGGTGCTGCTCGTAAGCCAGGAGCAGGTTGTGGGTGATGGCAATCAGGCGGGCCTGCGCGGTCCGCGTCTCCAGGCTGGTGCCCCAGGCCTTGCGCTCGCAGAGCTTGTTCTTGATCTCATCAAAGACCTTCTCGATCTCCCAGCGGCGACGGTACAGCTCGGCGATCACCCCTGGGGGCAGATCCGGCTCATTGGTCAGGAACTCGAAGCGCTCCCCGTCCACCGGATTGAGGTACACCACGATGCGCAACTCCACGCCCTCGCGCGTCATCACCCGTCGATCCGACTGGACGCCGTGATGGCGCGGATCCTCCCGGTCCCAGTCCCGATCATTGAGCCAGTCATACACCATGTCCTCCTTCACCAGGCTCAGAAAATACACAGCGCACTCCTGGCGGCAGCGCTTCCAGAATCGGAAGTCGATCCCCGCCTTGTCGGACACTGTCAGGACCCCTCGCCCCCGGACAACGCCCTGGCGCAGTCCGTGGGGTTTGGCCCGCTTGAGTGCATTCATGTCGTGCTCGTGCAGGCCTTCTGCGGTGGCCAGATGTCGCAGGCTCTGGCGGCGCAGGTTCAGGCTGTAGAAGTGACCCACCGCCATCTTGGTGCCGTCATGGCGTGGGTCATGCGTCGCCGCCCGATGCCAGTGTCCGTCGCAGGCAAAGCATTCGTAGAGGGCCAACTCCGGAATGTGGCCCAGTCGGTCCACCAAGCGCGGGTCCAAAGCCTCAGCCAGTCCGTCGTGTACCGCCTCCAGCAGTTGGCCGCGGCGCCCGCGGCGCAGGGTGTCGAAACTGATAGGAATTTGGTTTTTACGCTTCGCCGGGAGAATGAAAAGCGGCGTGTCAAAATCAGGCTCTCCCAAACTCAGGTCTATTATATCCTTGCCCAATGCTTTTAGTTCGCGGCTTAGTTTAGCCATTTGCAGGGTTTCGGATTACTGATAGGAATTTGGTTTTTACGCTTCGCCGGGAGAGGGAGATTTGGTTCCACCGCCCCAGCGCTTTTGCGAGTCCACTTCGCGATTTTGGCCGTGTCAACTGCCGATTCTCGCCTGCGGCGAGGCCGAATTGCGCCAGAATGTTTGTTACCCGGGGAGGGCTTGGGCGTGAGGGAGGGAGGATACGTTGCGCCAGAAGTGCTGTTACCGTGGGCGGAATGGACTGGACGATGAGTGCGAAGACGCGGGCGGAGGTGTTGGGGAAGCTGCGGGGGCGGTATGCCGTGGCGGGCCCTGTGTATCGGAGGAAGCTCCTGGACGAGGCGGTGGGATTGCTGGGCTACCACCGGAAGGCGGCGATCCGGGCGCTGGGGGCGTCCGGGGTGATCGGGGCTGGGCTCGTGCGGCGGGGGCGGCCGGCGAAGTATGAGCCGGGGTTGCTGACGCCGTGGCTGAGGCCGATCTGGCAGGGGACGGATTACGCGTGCGGTCGGCGGCTGGTGGCGATGCTGCCGGAATGGATACCGGCGTACGAGGCGCATGAACGGAGCCTGCCCGGGGAAGTGCGGGAGAAGCTGCTGCGGGCGAGTGCGCGGACCCTAGACCGGTTGCTGGAACCGCTGCGGGTCCACGGGGGACGGGGTTCGTTGACGCGGCCTGGGACGCTGTTGCGGCAGCAGATTCCGATTCGGGGTAGCGTGTGGGAGGAAGGGCGGCCGGGATGGCTGGAAGTGGACACGGTGGCGCTGTGCGGAGGGAGCGTGGCGGGGGAGTTTGTGTGGATGGTGGACGGGGTGGATTACGCGACGGGGTGGGTGGAGGTGCGGGCGATGTGGGGGGGGGGGCAGGCGGGGACGCTGGCGGCTTTGCAGGACGTGGAAGAGCGGCTGCCCTTCGCGTTGCTGGGCCTGGACAGTGACAATGGCGGGGAGTTTTTGAACCACCACGTGCTGCGGTGGCTGCTGCGGCGGGAGCGTCCGGTGTTCATGACGCGGAGCCGGCCGTACAAGAAGGACGACAATGCGCATGTGGAGCAGAAGAACTGGACGCACATCCGACAGTGGTTTGGGTACGAGCGGCACGACAACCCGGAGGTGGTGGAGCCGATGAATGCGCTGACACGAGGTCCGTATGGACAGCTGCTGAACTACTTCCATGCGAGCCTGAAGCTGAAACGCAAGGAGCGGAAGGAAGGTCGGATCGTGCGGGTGTACGAGGAGGCGCAAACGCCCCTGGCCCGGGTGCTGGAGAGTTCAGCGGTGACGGCTGAAACCAAGGAGCGGCTGGCGGGCGAGAAGGCGCAGTTGAATCCCTTCGCCCTGAAGCAGGAAGTGGAGCGCCGGCTGAAGGAGATCGCCGGCCTGCGCCGCGCCCGCGAGTGAGCAGCGGGCCCGGCGGGCCAGGAACCGGGCTCCACGGGGGCGGTTACGCTTCGCAGGAGCCAACTGCTCCGCAGCCGGGCTCCAGCTCCGCTCCACCGCCCCCGTGGAAGGGCCATCCACCCCAAAAAACCAAGGACCACCGAGTAACACCACTTCTGGCACAACGAATCAGCCCGTCGGGTAACAGTTACTTCTGGCGCACGGCGGAGGCTTCTCCACAACGGCAGCGGGTCGGGGGGCTGTCGGATGACGCCAGAGGGGGCAGAGATCCCGGTACACCAACCGATTTTAGGGTGTCGCTCGCAGACCGACGTGCACCGGCTGAGCAGACTTCAGTCGGTGAGCACGTTCTCGTAGTCCGGCATCGGGGAGGTCTCGATCAGAAACTCGCCATCGTGTGGGTGCAATTGGGGCTCGGACACTTCGCCCCTCCCCCTGGTGAGGGGTGGCGGCCGGGCGGGGGAGAAGGTGGCGGGGCCGCACCACAGGTTGAGATGGCGGAGGATCTTCTCGATGGCGCCCGGATCGTCGATCAGGGCGATGAAGCGCATCGCCTTGCCACAGTCGGGGCATTGGAGCGGATCGCCATGCCACGCCTGGCGGATGAGGTCCCGCCACTTGCGGTTGGGCAGCTTGGCCGGCGGGGGCGGAGATCCTTTCGGCCAGGTGGCCTTCGCAGCGGGATTGGCGCGACTCCGGCAGCCACGGCTCTTGTTGGAGTACAGCCCATAGTATCGGACCATTTGGGCGCCCCGGTCGGGGATGTGCTGTGAGAGGGCGGCCAGGAAGTCCTCCGCGGCGAAGACCTCAAAGTTGCGGTGGATCTTGGCATTGAGGCGCGAGCGATAGATCACCACGTCCCCGGGTTGCTCCAGGGTGATCTTGGCTGCGGAGAACGGGTTGCGCAGGATATACTGGCAGAGTTCCTCCTGCTCGGCGCGATTCTCCGGGGGCACACTGCGGGTGGCGTCCACGTTGAAGCCGGTGTGTTTCCACCCGCGCATGCGCTCCACCAGTTGGGCGGAGATCCGACTCATAGTCGTCGGGATAGCGGTCCACGAAGGTGTCGTGGTGACGCTGGACGCATTGCCACACCGGGGATTTGCGGGGGCTGCGGGTCCGGTAGGTTTTCATGCCCAGCACCCGGGGCTTCCATCGGCCGGGAGCAACTGGAAGTGGAACCGATCTTCGGGGGATCAGGCATCGGTGGATTTGGGGAGGAGTGTTGGGATAGATCCGCCTTCCTCGCGCCGCTGAAGGCCGCGGCTTCGCCAGCGCGACGTCATGCGATGGTGTGCCCATCCCGCGATCGGTGATTTCGTTACGGGGTAGTCTGAGGTTGGAAGAACAGCACCGCGACCGGGTGTCATCGAGGAACTCCGTTGGCTCTGCCGTTGACGCCATTGCCTATTCAGGTCTTCTGCAGATGCCGACGGGGGGCCAACGGAGAATTCGGGACATCGACGGAAGCTCGCGGAATTAATACGCTTGGAGAAGGACGGTGGAACAGGATTGGACTCAGCCCCGGAATCGATCTTTGGATCACAAGAGACGCCCTACTCCTACGATTCCGTAGGGTTTGGTGTCCGCGCATGGATCGCGGGATAGCCGCGGAGTGGACGCCGAATAGCCGCGAACCTGGACTCGGTAAGTCCGCGAGCCTGTCCTCGCCGTGGCCGCGTTCTGTCCATAGGTTTGTCCGCGGATTGTCCGAGGTCGTGAACTGTCCACAGCCGCAGACGTGTCCTCAATCAGTTCGGGAATTGGCCGAGGACTCGACCGTAACCTAGCTCTGTACGCGTCCCGGGAATAGCCGCGTAGTCTCCGCGAGGCAGTCCCGGAATGGGCACGGAGTGTCCGGGCATTGGTCCAGCGGCTATGACCGTACATGTCCCGGTAGTTTCCTGAGTCCGTCCGTGGGTTGGCGTCACCAAGGTTCGCGCAATGTCCTCGTTTGCTCCCAGCTTTGTCCGCGTCGCAGTCGCGAGATTGACGCCGCGGCATCCGCCCAGAGTCAAAGAACTGACTGCCGGAAGAATCGCCTGCGGCCGTCAATGTATTGCTCGGCTGGCCGCTGATTCGCCGCGGCCGCCTGCGCTCCACATTGACCGCCGCGGTGCTTCCGGCCGGGCCGTCGTGTAAGCCCGGCTTTGGAGTGAACCAAAGCCGGGCCTTTGTTCTTCTCAACGGCGATTGATCGGATGGCAGTTACCGGAATGGTCGCTCTATGCGATCAGGCGGGAAGGGAACGAATTCTCGTCTCCAGAGCGCTCAAGGTTTGCAGCACCTGATCGAGTGGGGGCGGAGGCGAGAAGAACATCTGCTTCATGGCCTGATGGTCGCGTTCCAAGTCGGCCAGCCTGCTGGGCGGCGGAAGCAGCCGGAACGTGCCGGGTACGGCACAAGGTCATATCGCGCCCATGCCGAACGGAAATAGACGCTCTTGCCTTATTCAGCCATCGGTCCGGGTGAGTTCGCGGAAATGGGGGCGCATCCAGGCCGGTACGCGCACCGTGTCCTCCGTCAATTGCTTCCGGCCGGCGCGAGTCAGTCCGGCTCGCAGCGTCTTCAGGTGGGCCGGCGTAACGCGATCCTTGCCGATGTCCCGCAGGGCTTGGGCCACCAAGCCGCTGGCCCGTCCGGCCAAAGCCAGCGTGCGGCCACTATTGCGGCGAAAGACGATGTTTAGGCGACCGAGCTGAACGGCCGCGGGCGCGCCGTCCGTGTGATAGACCATCTGCGCGGGAACTTGGGTGCTGAGTCCGAGCTGGTTGGCAGCCACGGCGGTGGACGGCATGAGCCGAAGGTTCTTCTTCCGCGCCACCGCCGCCACCACCGTGTCCGCCGTCGCACCGGTTTGTCCCAACAGGGGATGGGAATGCGGTTGGTCGTACAGACCGCGGGCGATGCGCCGGATTTTTCCCTCCCGCATGAGGCGGGTAAAGGCCATGCCTACCGAACGCGGGTCGCCCAAGTCTGCAAAGTCATGTGGTGTGAATGCCCAGCCACGCCCCTTGGCCGCCACCCTGCGCAGGACCAGCTGGCCGAGGGAGGTTGGTTTACTTCCCGATTTCATGTTGAAAACACTGCTATGTATTTTCAACACGTCAAGTAGCAACCAAAGGGCTTAAATGGGCGAAGTCGCCGGGGAAATCCTTCGCTGGATTGTGTCGCTGAAACACCCGGAGCGCTTGATTTTTCTGGGGAGCGCACGCGCCTAGCGTGTTGGCCGAGGGAAACCAGAACTGGAGGGAGAACGGTTCGCTTCGCGAACAGCCCTCGCCTCGGCCGGTGCGCACAACTGCTCACTGACTGGTGGTGACCACACACGCCCAATGCGGACGGCGAGGGCGCCGTCCGCAGCACGCGGGGGCGCGTGCGCTCCCCAATCCATCTGCATGGAGACGGCAAAGCCATCGCCAATGACGGTCAGAGTTGATCTGGGACAATGGAAAACCACTCCAGGCCCTCAGCTTCGGTGGTCAGTGCCTTGTAGCAACGGTGAATCATCGCCGGACTGTTTCCAGCTTCGGTGGCGACTCGGGCCGGATCGTGGGTGACCGCCAGTCGATAGGAACAAAACGAATGACGCAGGGCGTTCGGCAACCAGTCAAAGCCGGCGCGCTTCGAGGTTCGTGCAAACTGGATCGAGAGCTGATTCGCGGTGGCGGCCTGGCTGACGGCTCCACTCTCGCACTGATGAAGCTTCAGCCACTCGGAGAGGTTGGGGAGAATGGGCACCACTCGTCGGGAGGCAGTTTTGGTCTTGGTTGCCGCCAGGATGATGACGCCCTCACCGATTCGAATGTCCCTCCAGTCGAGTCGGGCAATCTCTGCGGTTCGCAGCCCGGCAAATCCACCGATAGCCAGGGCAGGGATGAGGTAGGGCTTAGCCGCCGCGAGCAGCGCCCGCATTTCCTTGGGGGTCCAGATCGCCGCTTCACCGGAAACTGCCTTGGGCGCCTCGATGCCGCGAACGTCCTCGACCAGCGTCGGTGGAATATATCGGCGCTTGCCCGCGAAGTGGTAGAGGCTCGCCACGATCCGCAGGCAGTTCTTCCGAGTCCGGTTGGTCACGGGTTTTCCGGAGGCGGTTTTCAGATCGTGGATGAAATCCCGGACCATCGCGGCGGACACGGAACCCAGCGGACACTGGAACACGTCGGCAAATCGCCCCAGGCGTGTCCGCAAATCGCGAAGGTGAACCTCCGAGCGTGCGGCGGATTCCCGGTCCGCCAACAATTCGTCCACAATGTCGCGCACGGGTCGGGAGTCGGTGAGTTGAAGATTCCGCGCCAGATCCCGAGCGGCATCTTTCAGACTGGTGCCTGCGGGCAAAAGTGCCCTTGCTGCGACATACTCCTCGATAGCGGCGACCAAGGGGATGTCGAGCGGTTCCAAGAGAGACACTGCGCGGCCGTAGAGCGTGGCCTCGGCGGCGGTGAACTGCGTTGCTTCGGAGTATCCGCGGGAAAGAGACGCTGCCACCCGTTGCGCCTCCATTCGGGCCTTTTCAGGATCGCCGAACGAACGCCTCAGCCGTTTCCCGTCGGCACCGTAGAACACCACCGTGAACTCCGGATACCGTTTGCCATCCACTATGCGCCGACGGAAATAGACTGGAACCTCAACCCATCCCGCCTTCACGGAAAAGGAGGCAGGCCGTGCCCTCCGCAATCCCGAACTCATGCTTAATTTGTCGGCAATCTGTCGTCAAAAGTCAAAGAAGTGCATAAAACCATTGATTTCATTGGTGCCGATGGCGGGACTCGAACCCGCATGACCTTTCGGTCAGGGGATTTTAAGTCCCCTGCGTCTGCCATTTCGCCACATCGGCCTTCCTCCACAGGGTCTGCAAAGGACGCGGGGCGGCGCAACGGCGGAGTCAGGGCCGCGGAAAGGAGGCACGGCAGGATTGGGTGGGACAAGGAATCGGGCATTTGAAGGTGCCGCTCCAGGGGTACCGCTCCAGGGGTACCGCTCCAGACGCCACTGCCGCCGGTTTGCCAGGAAGGGCCAACGGCGTAACCCGTTCCCTCCGGACCGGCCTACTTTTTCACGGCGTCGCCGCGGATGTATTTGTGGCAGGCCACGCAGCTCACAGTGAGCTGGTTGTAGGCGAGGGTAGCCCCGTCAATGCTCTTCTCGCCGGCCGCCTTGGCGAGCCGTTCGGCCGAACGGCGGAACTCGGTCAGAAACAAGTCATACTCGGGCGCCTGAAGGGCATACCAGCCGCCGGGCCGGCCCAGTTCCACGAGGCGGCGGGCATCCGCAGCCAGGCCATCGAAGTCCTGCACCGTCAGGTTGCGGAGCAGGCGCTGGGAATGATCGAGCTTGGCTCGCATGACTTCTGCCGTGGGCGTGTCGGCCGCGGTCGCCGGGATCAGAATGCCGAGGAGCAGAAGCAGTCGGAACGGATTGCGGTGGGAACGCATGGCTTTCATGTCGGGGATGATTTTCGGTGTTTTGTGCAATCATGGCACGCGTCTGGGCGAAGGACCACACGCCCCTTGTTCTTCTTCGCATGGGGACGTTCCTTCCCTCGACTTTCCGGAGTGCCGGAAAGACACTTGAGGCCGAACCGATGGCTCGCATTCGATCACTGAAGCTCCGCTGGATTCAGGGGCACCTCACCGAGTTGACGTGGGAGCATACGCGACGGCTCATGCTGTTTCCGAAGTCCGCCACCTGGCAGCCGGCCATCAATGTCTTCCGCTGCGACCAGGCCTATTGCGTCTGCGTGGATCTTGCCGGAGTGGCGAAGGAGGCCATCGAGCTCGTCGTCGAACCCGGGCTCCTGCGTATCCGCGGTACCCGGAGCGCCCCGCAGCCGGGAGCGCCGCACGCCAAGACGATGCGGGTGCTGGCCCTGGAAATTGACTCCGGCGAGTTCGAGCGCGAGCTGCGGTTGCCGCCCGATGTGGATCCGGGCCGGGTCACCGCGGAGCAGGAAAACGGACTTTTATGGATTCGACTCCCGATCCGGTGATGTCCGCGCGACCGTCCGAGGATTCCCAAAGCGCCCCGGGGCCTCGCGACGCCGGGCCGGCGTCCGCCTCCGAACCGGCGATTCCGGCGATCCCGGAGGTTGTGGCGATCCTGCCGTCGCGGGGGGTGGTTCTTTTTCCCGGCTCCGTGCAAGCCCTGGCCGTGCGCGACGAAGCGAGCCACAAGTTGCTGGAGGAAACCCTGCCCGCGTCGAAGATCATTGGGGTCATCGCGCAGCGCGACGTGTCCGCGGAGAAGGCCGGTCCGCAGGACCTCTACGGCGTCGGCACGGCCGGCGAAGTCCTCAAGTGGATCCGGCAATCGGATCAGCAATCCGTGGTGGTGGTGCGAGGCCTGGAGCGATTCACGCTTCGCAAATACGTGCTGACCTTTCCCTTCCTTCGCGCGGAGATCACGACGCTCCGGTCGCTCCTGCCGGAACCGGCCGACGCGGAGTTCCAGGCGGCGGTCAGGAACCTGCGCGAATCCGCCCTGGAACTCGTGCGGCTCATGCCCGAGGCCCCGCCGGAGGCCCAGGTTCTCCTGCAGCAACAGGAGGATCCCGGGGAACTCGCCGACTTCATCGCCGCGCACCTGGAATCCGAGGTGCTCCTGCGCCAATCCGCGCTCGAGGAGCTCGACGTGCGCAAGCGGATCCAGATGATTCAATCCCACCTCGGCAGCCGGCTCGAGATCGCGCGCATCCAGCAGCGCCTGCAGCAGGACGTGAAGGCGCAGTTCAGCGACGCGCAGCGCCGGGCGTATCTTCGCGAGCAAATCCGCGCCATCCAGCGCGAGCTCGGTGAAGGCGAGGAGGAAGGGGTCGAAAAGGAAATTGAGGAACTGCGCGGCCGCCTCGAGAAGGCGGCGCCGCCGCCCGAGGTGATGGCGCAGGCCGAACGCGAGTTGAAACGCCTGGAGTTCATTCCGTCCGCAAGCCCGGAGTATGCCGTCCTCGTCGGCTACATCGAGACCGTCGCCGAACTCCCGTGGTCGAAGCAGAGCGAGGACGTGCTCGACCTGAAGCGGGCCCGCGAGATCCTGGATCGCGACCACTTCGACCTGGACAAGGTCAAACGGCGGCTCATCGAGTTTCTCGCCGTGCGCCAGCTCAATCCCGAGGGCCGCGGCCCCATCCTCTGCCTGCTGGGTCCGCCCGGCGTCGGCAAGACGAGCCTCGGCCAATCCGTGGCGGATGCGCTCGGGCGGAAGTTTGTCCGCATCAGCCTGGGCGGCCTGCGCGACGAGGCCGAGATTCGCGGACACCGCCGCACGTACGTGGGGGCGATGCCGGGCCGGTTGATCCAGGAATTGCGCCGGGCGGGCACGCGCAATCCCGTGCTCATGCTCGACGAGATTGACAAGCTCGGCGCCGACTTCCGTGGCGACCCCGCGAGCGCGCTGCTCGAGGTGCTTGATCCACGGCAGAACCACGCCTTCACCGACCGCTACCTCGACCTGCCGTTCGACCTCTCGCAGGTGCTCTTCATCGCCACGGCCAATTTTGTCGAGGGGATCCCCGGACCCCTGCGAGACCGCATGGAGGTGATTGATCTGCCCGGCTACACCGAATCGGAGAAGCTCGGCATCGCGAAGCGCTACCTCGTGGTGCGGCAGCTCGAGGAAAACGGCCTCACCGAGGCGCAAGCACGTTGGACGGACGAGGCCATCCGCCGTGTGATTGACGATTACACGCGCGAGGCCGGCGTGCGCGAGCTCGAGCGGCAGATCGGCGCCGTGTGCCGCGCCGTGGCGGCGGCCATCGCGCAGGGCAACGGGGCCGGGACGGCGGCCGAGATCACCGCCGAGCGGGTCGCGGAAATCCTTGGGCCGCCGCGCTACGTGCGCGAGGAACATCTCGGCGTCGGCGTTCCCGGGGTCGCCACCGGACTGGCCTACACACCGGTCGGCGGTGAAGTGCTCTACATCGAGGCCGTGCGCTTTCCAGGCGCGGGCCAGGTCACGCTCACCGGCCAGATCGGCAACGTGATGAAGGAATCCGTCCAGGCCGCCATGAGCCTCGTGCGCGCGCGGGCCGGGCAACTGGGCATTGATCCGGCGGAATTCAAGCACCACGACGTCCATGTCCACGTCCCCGCCGGCGCCGTGCCGAAGGACGGCCCTTCCGCGGGCGTGGCGATGTTCGCCGCCATCGCCTCGCTGTTTCTGGGGCGGAGCGTGCGCAGCGACGTCGCCATGACCGGCGAGATCACGCTGCGCGGCCGCGTGCTGCCCATCGGCGGGCTCAAGGAAAAATCCCTGGCCGCGCTCCGCGCCGGCATCCAGCGCGTCGTCATTCCCTCGCTGAACGAGAAGGATCTCGCGGATATTCCCGCCGAGGCCCGACAGTCCATCGAGTTCGTTCCGGTCGCCACGGTGGACGACGCGTTGAAGGCCATTCTTGCGCCGGCGACCTAGGCGTGAGCCGTGGGCAAGTGCGCTGCCTCCGGCCTGCCTCCCGATGTTCCGTTCCTTGCGGCATCCGGACCTGATCAGGGGCCTCGGCCTGTGGACCCGACTCCTCCATGGGGGACATTGCGCCAGAGGACACGCTTCATTCTTGAGCACGCCAATGGACCGTGATTCGCTGAGCCAATGGCCGACGTCACCCTCCTCTTGGAGTCCATGGAGGATGGCAACACCGCAGCCGCAGCGGAATTACTTCCGCTCGTCTATGAGGAATTGCGGCGACTCGCGGCCTCCCGGATGGCCCATGAGCCTCCCGGTCACACCTTGCAACCGACGGCGCTCGTGCATGAGGCCTGGATTCGGATGACGGTCCCGGGGACCGCTCCGTACCGATGCCGGCACCATTTTTTCGCGGCGGCCGCCGAAGCGATGCGGCGGATTCTGATCGAACGGGCTCGCCGACGGCGGGCGGCCAAACGGGGTGGAGGGGAGGCACCGCTGGATCTGGAGGAGGTGCCGATTCCCGCCGCCGAGGCGGATGACGACCGGTTGTTGGCGCTCAACGAGGCTTTGGAACGATTCGCGTCGGTGGAACCCAGAAAGGCGGATTTGGTGAAGCTTCGCTATTTCGTTGGCCTCACCTTCGACGAGGCGGCTGCCGCGCTCGAGATCGCGGTGCCGACCGCCAAACAGTGGTGGGCTTACTCCCGGGCGTGGCTTCAGGTGGAGATGCAGAGAAGTTTGCGCTGAGCGCAGTCAAAAATACCTCAATACTTTTTGTCGAAAGTTTGCGCAGGTATCTGGTGATGCAGCATCCCGGTCCGCCGGCGCCTTCCTCGTCGCAACGCGAAGCCGCGTTGTTTGCCCTGACCCTGGAAAAGGCCGCCGACGAGCGCGTGCGCTTTGTCGAGGCTGTCTGTGGAGGCGACGCGGCTTTGCGGCAACGATTGGAGGCTTTGCTCGAGGCCCACCAGGCGTCCGACTGTGTGTTGGAACCGGAAACGTCCCTCGAAGCGGACGCCGGCACGCGACGTCCTGCGGCATTGCCCGGATCCGCAGAATTTTCCGATGAAGGCGTCGGGCAACGCGTCGGACGCTACCAGCTGTTGGAGCGGATCGGCGAGGGCGGGTGGGGAGTGGTGTATGTGGCGGAGCAGACCGAGCCGATTCAGCGCCGGGTAGCTCTCAAAGTGATTAAACTGGGGATGGACACCCGGGCGGTGGTCGCCCGCTTCGAAGCGGAGCGACAGGCGCTGGCCCTGATGGATCATCCCAACATCGCCAGGGTGTTCGACGCGGGAACGACCGCGGCAGCGGAATCTCAGCGTTCGACTTTCAGATCTCCAATCCCTTCCGGCCGCCCGTACTTCGTGATGGAGTTGGTGCGGGGCATCAAGATCACCGACTACTGCGACCAGAACCACCTCGCGACTGGCGAGCGAATCGAGCTGTTCATCAAGGTCTGCCACGCAATTCAGCACGCGCACCAGAAGGGAATCATTCACCGCGATGTCAAACCTTCCAACATCCTGGTGACGCTTCACGATGGCGTGCCGGTGCCGAAGGTCATTGATTTCGGGATTGCCAAAGCCACGGAAGGCCGGCTCACCGAGGCCACGGTCTATACCCACCTCCACCAGTTCATCGGGACGCCAGCGTATATGAGCCCCGAGCAGGCGGAGATGAGCGGATTGGACATTGATACCCGCAGCGACATCTACAGCCTGGGAGTCCTGCTCTATGAGATGCTTGCCGGCAAGACGCCCTTTGATGCGCAGGAGCTGATGGCGTCCGGGATTGACGCCCTGCGCCGCACGATTCGGGAAAAGGATCCCGCGCGCCCGAGCACGCGGGTGGCGTCCCTGAGTGGGGAGGAGTTGAGCACCACGGCCCAGCGCCGTTCGTCGGACGCGCCGAAGCTGATCCATCTGCTCCAGGGGGATCTGGATTGGATTGTAATGAAGTGCCTGGAGAAGGACCGTGCGCGCCGGTATGAGACGGCGAACGGCCTGGCGGCGGACCTGAGACGGTACTTGGGCAACGAACCGGTGACGGCTCGGCCGCCGAGCGCGTATTACCGGCTGCAAAAAGCGTTTCGCCGAAACAAACTGGCCTTTGCGGCGGCCGCGGCGGTGATGGCGGCCTTGCTCGCAGGGTTCGTGGCCGCCTCGCGGCAGGCCCTTCGCGCCACCCGCGCCGAACGCGAACAGTCGCAACTGCGCGAGCGCGCCGATGAATCCAAGATCCTGGCGGAGGCGGCGCGACAGGAGGCACTGGCCAGCGCCGCGACCGCGACCGCGCGCTTGTATGAATCGCTGGTCGGACAGGCCCGCGCGACTCGCATTGCCCGGCAGGTGGGATACCGGGAGGAAGCTTTCGACCTGTTGAAAAAGGCGAACGCCTTGAACACCTCCGTGAAAAACGTGGATGAGTTGCGGCTGGAGGCCATGGCCTGCCTGGGCGACTTCATCGGGTTCAGGCCCCGCATCCTGATGGAGCACGAAGGGGGGGAAGATTTTCATGGCATGAGGATCGCCCCCGATGGGCGCACCGCGGTCGTCTGGGCCAGAGCGGGTGAAGTGAGGCTGTGTGAACTGCCCAGCGGCCGGGAGACCCTGCGGTGGCAGCCCCCCCTCCCGGTCTGGAACCTTGTTTTCCAGACGGCAGGGAAGATCTGGGTCGCCTGGTGTGTGCCGGACGGGCGGGACTTCTTTTTGGCGGATCAAAGCGCCCATCTCGCTGAATTCGCCCAAGCCGACGATCTCTCCTGGCGGCAGACGGGCTGGCGCGCCTGGCCTGATCTGCACGCGGTGGGGTTGGCGAAGGAGCGGATGATCGGACTGGTCGGCCCGCCGAAGGCCTTGAGCCTGGTCCACCTCGGTTCTGGCGAAACGCAGCAGACTCTGACCCGCAGTGGCGGTTTCTTCAGGCCGTGGTCGTCCGATCTCGATCCTCGTGGGCGTTGGCTGGCTGTGGCGGTGCAATCCGGCGAAGGGCGCGATGCCGTCGAAATCTGGGATCTGGCCACGGGATCGCTGCTCAAGACGCTGGTGAGCGATCTGGCCAATTTCGGTGACCTGCGTTTCAGCCCCGGGGGCGAGTACTTGCTGGTGTGTTCCGGGGAGGGAAGCGCCGTTTATCGGACGGCCGATTTCGAATTGATGGACCGCATCGCGGGCTTTGTGGCCTGGAGCGGTCCGGGATCCTTTTCTCCCGGGCGAAGCCTACTGTCCCTGGGCCTCCAACAGCAGGGGCGGCTGATGCTGCGCGACTACCTCAAGCAGGTGACCCTGACGGCTATTCAGGAGCCTGATCTGCTTGAGGGCGTTTTCAGCCCGGACGGCCATCTGCTGCTCACCTTGAGCAAGAAGCGCCTGAGTGCCTATCCGCTTGACGCCGCGGCGGAGTTTCAGGACCTGGCCGGGCACCGAATGAGCGTGCCGGGCATCGCCTTCAGTCCCGATGGAAGGCGGCTTGCTTCTGTGGGCAAGGAACGGGGCCTGAAACTCTGGGATGCCACAAACGGGGCGTTGGTGGCCGAAGGCAGCCATCCCTTGTCCGCCCAAGGGCAGGCGGTGTGCTTCAGTCCTGACGGACGGGTGGTCTGCACGGGCGATTATCAGACCTCGCGGTTGCAATTTTGGGAAGCCGGGACGGGACGCAAGGTGCAGGAGGTGGAGGATGCGGTCGGAGGTCGGACTTGGTCGCTGCAATGGCTCACCGATATGAAGGGCGGCTCCCGGCTGATCCGAGCCAGCGATTTCCAGGAAAGAGGACCGGGGGTCAGCACCTGGCGGATTACTTCGACGGCCGCATTGCTTTCGGGGCGACCGGAGTCATGCATGCCGTCGGAGGCGCTGCGGGAAGGTCCCGTGCTCAGCTTGGTGGCGTCGGCCAATGGCGAACGCCTGGCCTATCTTGCCGGCGATTGGACGGTGTCAGCGTCGAGGCTTGTCACCAGCCGGGGCGAGGCCTTGGCGGAGACCAATGTGCTGTCGGAAAAAATGCCCTTTGCGGTTCAGGGACTGGCATTGACGGCTGACGGGGGACGGCTGGTGGTGGGCTGCGGCCCAACTCTTTCGCTGCTGGACGTGCGGACGGGCCAGACGATCCGGCAGTTCCATCACGACGGGGAACGCCACTTCGAATTTCTGGCCCTCAGCACGGATGAGCGTTGGCTGGCAGCTCGGTCGAGCTCCGCCTTGGGTGTGGAAATCTATGACTTCAACACTGGGGAACTGCGCTACCGACTGCCCGACCGCGAGGGCACCGTCTATTGGCTGGCGTGGCAGCCCGGAGCGCCGCGGTTGGCGGTCGCGCGGGACAACGGCGCCCTCGGCATCTGGGATCTCGCCAAAGTGGAGCAGCAACTCGCCGGCCTGGAATTGGTCCGAACAACGACAACCGTGTCTCTGGGCCCGGCCATCAAACCCTAAGAGCCTTTTTCTTTTTAAGATCCCAAACCCATGCCTCCCATGACGAACCTCAGCCCTAGTCTCCCTCCAAAATTGAAGGACCAAGCCGAACCGATTCCATCGTCTGGCACCGGCCGGATCGAGAGCTTCCATCGCCGCCATTTCCTCCGGAAAATGATGAAGGCCGGATGGGGCGCTTCGATATTCGGCTTGGGGGCGCTTCCCTCCGCGCCCCTCCTCGCTTCCACGGAAGAAGTGGCGGAAACGGAGGACAACATGGAGGGGCCCTTTTACAAACCCGACGCGCCGATTCGCAGCGTATTGCTGGAGCGAGGCATGCCGGGGATTCCGCTCACCGTCAGCGGCCGGGTGCTGGACACCCACGGGCGTCCCCTCAAGGAGGCCGTGCTGGACATCTGGCACGCGGACCACGCGGGCGCTTATGATAACATGGGCTTCCGACTGCGGGGGAAGCTATTGACAGACGAGGACGGGCGTTACCTCTTGAGAACCATCAAACCGGCGTCCTACGGCGTGCCGGGCGACAGGCGTCCGGCGCATATTCACGTCAAGGTCAGCTCGGGAACCCCTCGGGTCCTCACGACACAACTTTATTTCAAGGGAGATCCTTGGAACCGGTATGATGCGGCTGTCCGGCCGGCGTTGATCATGGTGCCTCGCCGGGATGCCGATGGATTGACGGCGCAATTCGACTTCGTGTTGAAGGCTGGTTGAAAAAGGGCAAGGACTCCATGAAAACCCATGCATTCCGTTTCCAAATCGTCGGCGTTCTTTTATACGCCCTCTCGTCAACCGCGCTCTTTCCGCAAACCGCCAACGAGCGTCTGATCGAAGCCGTCACTCAAGGCAAGACAGCACGGGTGCGCGCTTTGCTTCGCGACGGCGCGGATGCCAACACGTGGGATTCCCTTCCGCAACCCGTCATCTCACTGGCGGCTTACCTGGGAAGATCGAAGATCGTGGAACTGCTGCTGGAAGCCGGCGCCGACCCTTACGCGGTGGATGGCGGAGGATGGACGGTGCTGCACAACGCCGCCGCCGCCGGGGATGGGCGCATTGCGGAGCGGCTGCTGAGAATGGGGCTGGCGGTGGATCAGACCGCGACGGATGGATTGACGCCACTGGCCATGGCGGCCGTTCGCGGTCATTCCGATGTCGTTCGGCTCCTCGTGAAGTATGGAGCGGACGTCCAGAGGGCCGATTCGGGGGGGAACTCCCCTTTGCTTCACGCTGCGATGCGCAACCGGGCCCGAGTGGTGCGGTTGCTGCTGGAGAACGGAGCTTCGGTGAATGCCGCGTCGAACCAAGGATGGACACCCCTCATGGCGGCGGCCTGGGAAGGGCACGGGGAGGTGGTACAAATCCTCTTGCAGCATGGCGCCAAGACCGACGCGGTGAACAGCCGGGGCCAGACGGCCCTCATGCTGGCGGATTCGGCTCAACACAAGTCGGTCGCACGACGAATGGCTCACCCGGTGGGAAAGTGATCTTCCATCGAGCGTTTGGACAATCTTGTCCGGACACTGCGCCCATGGACCGACGGGGCTGGTTAATTTTGCTCCTGTCCAATGCCAGGGCGCACATACCCTGCCGGCGTGAACGGGGCGGATCTAATCAGGGACCTGGCGGTGGTGCTGGTGATCGCCGGCCTCGCAGGCTGGGTGTGCCAGCGCATCGGCCTGTCGGTGGTAGTGGGCTATCTGGTCGCGGGCATCCTCATCGGCCCGCACACGCCGCCGTTCCAGCTTGTGGGCAGCGTCGAGCGCGTGCAGATGCTGGCCGAGTTCGGGCTGGTGTTTCTCATCTTTTCCATCGGCATGGGGCTGAGCCTCGGCCGGCTGCAACGGCTGGGATTGTCCGTCGCGCTGGCCACAGCCATCGGCGCGCTGCTGATGCTGAATTTGTGCCGGCTGTTCGCGATGACGCTGGGCTGGTCGTCCGCACAGGGGCTGTTTCTCGCGGGCATCCTGATGGTTTCGAGCTCGGCCATTATCGCGAAGGTGCTGGAGGAGGTGAACGCGGTGCATGAACGGTGGGGGCAACTGGCGCTCGGGGTGACCGTGGCGGATGACGTGGTGGCGGTGGTGATGCTGACGCTGCTGTCGTCGCTGGTGCAGTTCGGAGGCGCGGGCGCGCCGGCCGGCGGCTCCATCGGGCCGGTGGTGGGAAAGTTCAGCGCCTTCGTGGTGCTGCTGCTCTGCCTTTCGCTGCTGCTAGTGCCCCGGCTGCTCCGGCTGCTGACGCGTGGGGGGCATCTGGAGGTGCGGACGCTGCTGCTGGTGGGCCTGCTGCTGTCGCTGGCCTGGCTAGCGACGGCGGCAGGGTATTCGTCGGCGCTGGGGGCGTTTCTGCTGGGAGCCATCGTCGCGAGCACCCGCTACCGGCAGGAGGTGGAACGGAGTTTCGAGGCGATGCAGCAGACGTTCGGCGCAGTGTTCTTCGTGGCCATCGGGATGCTGTTCGATTTCCGGCAGCTTGCCCAGGCCTGGCCGTTGGTGCTGGGGCTGTCAGCGCTCGCGGTGATCGGCCGTCCGATGGCCTGCGCGTTGGGATTGATCGCGGTCGGCAATCCCAACCGCGAGTCCGTCCAGGCGGGGCTCGCCCTGACGCCCATCGGCGAGTTCAGCTTCGTCATCGCCCAACTGGGCATCACCGCGGGGGTGATTCCCGACAGCTTCTACGGGGTGGCGGTGGGCGCGAGCCTGGTGACTTCGGTGGTGGGCCCGCTGCTGACGCGGCACTCCGCCGCCATCACCAACGGCGTGATGAAACGCCAGCCGCGCTTCGTGCAGCAGGCGATTTCCTTCTATCATGATCGCCTGAGCCGGTTGCCCGGGCGCCGGGACGGCAACGTGTTGTGGAAGTTGACCGGGAAACGGTTCGTCCAAGTCACGCTGCATCTGCTGTTTCTCTCGGCGCTGCTGCTGTTCTGGCAGCCCGGCTACCGCGCGCTGGAGCGGATGCTCGGCGAGAACTGGCTGTTCCCCAACGCGCTGCCGGTGCTGTTCTGGAGCGCGTTTGGCATCCTGCTCACCGGTCCCTTGATCGCCCTGTGGCGCAACCTGGAGGCCATCGCGATGATTCTTGCCGAGAGCGCGACGCGGGGATCGCCCCGCCGGAGCGCGTTGCAACCGCTGGTGCTGGGCGCCTTGAAGCTGGTGGCCGGCGTACTGCTCCTCGGCTGGCTGCTGCCGCTTCTCCCGCTGGGCGGAGCCACGCCTTGGGTCGTGCTGGCGGTCGGCGCGGCGGTGCTTGCCGTGGGCTCCCTGTTCTGGTCGCGCCTGCTGCGCTGGCACAACCGCGTCGAGGTTGAGCTGCGGTCCCAGTTCCGCACCGCCGCCATCGGCGCGGGTGTCGCCATCCCGCTCCTGGACCAGCAGGACGTCTGGAATCTGGAGATGGACGAAGTCACCCTGCCGGCGCAGTCGGAACACGGTGGCCGGCGCATCCGGGAACTGGCCCTCCGGCAGCGCGTCGGTTGCTCGATCATCGGCATGAACCGGAGCGGATTCGTCATCACCAACCCCTCGGCCGACGAAGTGCTATATCCCGGAGACCGCCTGCTCCTGCTCGGCACCACCGAGCAACTCACCCGCGCGGAACAGGTGCTTACCGCCGGCACGCAGGTCAGCGAGGCGGGCGAAGCCTTCGGCGACCTCACCGACGAAACCGTGCGGGTGCCGGCGAACTGCGCCGTGAGCGGACGCGCGTTGCAGGAACTCGATTTGATCCGGCGCTTCGGCGTTCAGCTTTGCGGCATTCAGCGGGGCCGGGAACGTCTCATCATGCCCGGCGCGACCGCCACGCTGGAGGCCGGCGACCGCCTGCTGGTCGTGGGCATCCACGACCGGATTCAGGAATTTCGCGCCTGGCTGGAAGCAACCCCCGCGGCGGCAGAGGAAACTCGGGCGGAAAGAACGCCGAACCTCGAACCCTGAACGCCGAATCAGAGGGGCTCGGCAGCGGTGGATTCATCGCTGGAGAATGAGCTTCTCGACACGGCGCGGGCGGGGTCGGCCGGACCGTATAATAGCCCTCGCTCAGCGTTTGCACCCAGGCGGAAAACGGAAGGGACGGGCCCGGGGATAAAGGGCCTGGCTGAAACTTACGATCGTCATCGCACCGGGTTCGAATAGCGGGATCAAGGGAGACTCACTTCCCGACACGCTCCTACAGATTCATCGTGGCCTCTCTGCTGAGGGCGCAGAACATCTCGCAATCGTGGAGTATGCCACGGGGGAGGAGATGGCCAATGACGTTGATCAACCCTAGTCATCTTCTGGATCAGGCCAACCGTCTGGCGAGCCTTCCTGCAGCGGGCCCACCAAAACAGGCAGGCCTCCCCAGGCAATCTCCAATGCCTACTATACGCAGTCTTTCATGCGACGATGGCGGCTGCTGCCGACCCATCAATTGGAGCAACGAGAAAAAGCTCGATCGAATACGGACTTGCCTATCGTTTCACCAGCCACAAGGCGCTCAAAGAAATTCGCAAAGAACTTGCCAAACAGCAGCCCCGGTCTGCATTGCAACCTTACTTGCCTGCTGGAGGTTTTGGCGCCGACTTCCTTGCGTTTGCCACGCCAGGGGTGGTTTTGCAGGAAAAGCGCCATTTGGCGGATTACGATCCATTGGCGAAGATCAAGCTGGCCGATGCAGCGTTGGCCATCGTTACCGCTGATTCAACCATAGAGAGGTGGGTGGTTGTGCCGGACCCGGAAAGGCGAACCTTTGTGGCGTTGCTCGTCTTGAAGTAATGAATTCACATCACGGCGCGGGCGGGGTCGGGCGGACCGTATAATAGCCTCGATTCACCGTCTCCACCCAGTTGGAAAACGTGAGGGATGGACCGGGATTCGTGACACGGCCGACCAACTCCCAATCCTCAAGATTGGCCGAGGTGAGAATGTCGAGGGAGGGCGTGATCCCCTCCGAGACGATCTGGCCGCTGACGCGTCCCTCGGTAATGTCCATGGATTCGATCGTGCCCGTCCAGGAATGCGCTTTTCCGACTGCCAGCCGCGCGGCGCGACTTTCGAACGTCTCCTCTTCCGTATCTAGCCGGACGGACCAACGGCTGTCGTCATCCTCCAGGGTCAACGGGCCGGTTTCGATCGAAGAATTGGTGGCTCCCGGGATCTCTTTCCCATCGCGCAACCATTGGAATCGCAGCATCGCGACTCCGTTGGTGGTGACCTTGAACCGGGCGCGCTCGCCTTGAAAGGATCCCAGATCCCGGGGTTCTGCCCCGGAGGCGTCCAGCCCCAGTCGCCATTCTGTCCGGTTGTCCAGCCCGTCTCCGTCAGGGTCATCCGTTCCCTGCTGGAACAGGTGATGGAACGTGGCGAGTTCCCAGAGGTCCGGCAGTCCGTCTTCGTCCACGTCGGGATCGCGTTGAGTCTCCTCCCAAATGATGGCCCCGGGATTGAAGCCGGTGGCGTTGACCCCGTGCCACGCGCAGTTGACCGGAAGCCCGGCACCCACTTTGAGCGCGATCATGTGTGTCGAGGTGCCAAAGACCACGATGCCATCGGAAAGCACCGGATTGGTGCACTCTCCGATGCCGGCTCCAGGCGCGGACCAGACCCGTGCCCCGGTGAAGCGGTCTTGCACCATGATGCGGGAAGGGGTGGTTCCGTGGCTGCTCCGGTACAGGTAACGGTCGCAGACCGCAGTGGCGCTCCAGCCGTCCTCCCCGTCGAATCCCTCCTGGAACCAAACTTCGCTCCCGTCCACGGCGTTCAGGGCGGCGACGGCTCCGGTGCCGCTGATGTTCCATAAAGGCACATAGACGATCCCTCCGTGATAGGTGAGGGTGGAACAGATCCGCAACCCCTTGGGAAAACGGCGCGACCACCGAATGGCGCCGTCGGTTCTGCGCAAGGCGAAAACCTCCCCGTTCAGGCATGACGCATAGATCTGATCGTGCCGCCGGTCATAAATGGGATTGTTGAACTGGAGTACGTAGCTGATTCCCAACTCGGTCGCCCACCGAACTTCCCCAGTCCTTTTGTCAAAGCGATACATCCAGTTGGTCATGTGGGCGCACTGGACGTAAACGGAGTCGTCACCGGTCAGCAACGGACTGCCGTTGTTATTATCCTGTCCTGGTCCTGGAAATCGGTGACTCCAGAGCGCGCGTCCATCGTCCCTTGAGAAGGCTCCGAAATCATCCGGATAAGCGTCCTGAGGGTTCGTCATCCGGACGAAGAAGGCGTCGGCATCGCGATCATAAGGAATGTTCTCGAAATAACGGCCAAAGTAGACGCGCAAGTCGCGGCGCGGCTCCAGACTGAAGCGATCCAGTTCGGTCAGGCTGCCCGGCCTCCAACTATACACCCAGTCCCCCACGACAAATGGAGCCGTGGCGATACCGGCCTGCGTGGCCCGGGCCTTTATGCGACCGGTCTTCAGGTCCACGGCGACCAGCGACTCATCCGTCACTTGGGCGTACACGGTTCCGTCATGGATGACCATCATGTGGGACGCCCCGGCTCCGACTGCGGTGCTCCAGAGAATCTGAAAATCGGGAGCACGGGCCGGCATTTCCCTGTCCTCGGGCCGAGCCGCAATCGGGAGAACGAACACTAGGAGCCACAGAACTTCAAACACGAGCCATCGGGGACGCAGGATCCCCGCGGACCGGGTGCCTCGTCGGTAGGGAAGAACGGAAGAAATGCTCAGCATGAGGAAGTTGGAATGTCCGCGCGCGGACAGCGAAGCGGAAGGGGACTATGACCCTTTACGTCGTCTGGCGCTGACGAAGTGCAGATGGCATGCCAGGGCTGCGCGGAAACCTTAAAAACCTTTAGCCGTCTGTTGACGGGCTGGAAGCGGACAGAGGACCGGTCGAAGTGCACTCCGTGGACGAGCGCGCAGACCTGGTACTCAAAATCACCACCTCTGCGGTGACTGCGGCTTCCGCAGGCTCCCCGCGCGTGGCCTTTTGTTATGAAGTCCGTGCGCGGTGATAGCGCGAAATGGGGCGAGAGGATCGGCGCGGAGGCGCTCAAAGACGTTGGGGAAGGGCAGGCCGGGGCACTGGCTAGCGATGACCCCAAGAGGGCGCTGCGAATCAAGGCTAGATGGGTGAGCAACCCGCAATGCCGGCCGCGGGAGCGGTCTTCGCCGAAGAGGGCATCGCGACGCCAGTCATTGGGGATTTCCACCTCCGCTCCATGCCCCCGAACCGCCTGCTGCCATTGAGCTTTGGGCTGGGCTTCGCTGGGGGCCTGACTGGAGAGGTAGGCCCGAGTTTCGCTCGCGTGGTGGTGTCTTCCTTCTTGTGGGTGATGTGTCTGCTGCACCCCGATCACGCTGCGCGCCAAATCAAGGCACCCGAGGCGCTTGGGGCGATCATTGGGAACATAGAAGTCGAGCCGGTCGCGGGAGAAGCCGGCGCTGGTTCCCACCGCCACCCGGTTGGTGGCCTTGTAAGCGCTGCCCCAATGGCGTTCGGGGTCGGTAAAACTCTCGGCCAAGAGGGGGGTAGCCGAAGCGTTCCTGCCACTGCCGGGGCAAAGCTCGCAGGGTGGCGCCCAGTGCCTGAGAGGCGAGGTTGGGGGTGGCGCCCTGGGTCGTGAGGATCAGGAAACGGCGGTTCTGAACGGTCCACTTGACGCGAGCGACGCGTTGCGAGGCGCACCAGCCGATCCGGCGGCGCGGCCCTTGAGGGCGTAAGCAAGCCGGCCCCCAAGCCAACAGAGCGAGGGTCTGGCCGTCCCGTTCGCAGTGAGTTCATCCCACCGCAAGAGGCGACCAAGGAGGGTGGGCCGTCTCGCCAAATCGAAATCCCCAGCATTTATCGCCACTTCCTCTCTCCAAAAGAAAAGGCCATGAATGACCAATAGACCAATACCCCTCCCCACTTTTCACTTTGCTTCTGCCCCCGATCTCCCTAGTTTTTCGACGCCTGTCGGCACGTGTGTGCCGGCGTTTTAGGCTGAGAAACACCGTTAAACGCAGAACCTGACCGTCAACCTCCGTTGCCAACCGCAACGCGGTCCTGTTGGGCACGGAGCCTTCGCGCCGGGCGGCGCATCCTCAAACGCCCACGCCAAGCTCCCGATCTCCCGTTTACCGGCGACACGAACATCGTCCGTAACATTCGTTCGCCATCCTTATTCCCATGGCAGTCACCACACAGCAGTTTGCCGAGATGCTGAAGCAGTTTGAGAAGCCGCTTCAGACCGGCCAGATCGTCAAAGGCACCGTCATCGAAATCCGCCCCAAAGAAGTCATCATTGACGTCGGGGGCAAGTCCGAAGGGGTCGTTCCTGGCTCCGAAATCCCCGACTTCGAGAATCTCAAGATCGGCGACACATTCGAAGTCCTCGTCGAGCGCGCTGAGGACAAGGATGGCAACATCCTGGTTTCCCGGGAAAAAGCCGAGTTCAAGCAGAACTGGGACCGCATCCAGACCATCTGCAACGAGGGCGGCACCGTGCAGGGCAAGGTCAAGGCCGTGGTCAAGGGCGGCCTGGTGGTCAACATCGGGGTCGAGGCCTTCTGCCCGTCGTCGCAGATTGACATCACCCCGCCGAAGAATCTGCAGGTCTATGTGGGCAATGCCTACGAGTTCAAGGTGGTGAAGCTGAATCCGGAGCGGCAGAACGTCGTGCTCAGCCGCCGCGAGTTGGTGGAAGCCGAGCGCAACAGCCGCCGCGCCACCCTGCTCCAGGAACTGGTCCCCGGCGACGTCCGCAAGGGTGTGGTCAAAAACATCACCGACTTCGGCGCCTTCATTGACCTCAACGGCCTCGACGGACTGCTCCACATCACCGACATGTCCTGGGGCCGGATCTCGCATCCGAGCGAACTGCTCCGGGTGGGGCAGGAACTCGACGTCGTCATTCTCGACATCAACCGCGAGAAGGAACGCGTCTCGCTCGGCCTCAAGCAGAAAGAGGCCAATCCGTGGGACAACATCGAGTCCAAGTTCCCCCTGGGCGCCAAGGTCAAGGGCAAGGTCGTCAACCTGGTGCCCTACGGCGCCTTCATCGAACTCGAGCCCGGCGTCGAGGGCCTCGTGCACGTCACCGAACTGTCCTGGACCAAGCGCATCGCCAAGCCTTCCGACGTGCTCAAGGTCGGCCAGGAGATCGAGGCGGTCGTGCTCGGCATCAACCGCGAGGAACAGAAGATCAGCCTCGGCATCCGCCAGCTCGAGACCAACCCGTGGGATGTCGCCCACGAGAAGTACCCGTCCGGCACCCAGGTCAAGGGCACCATCCGCAACCTCACCAGCTACGGTGCATTCCTGGAACTGGAGGAGGGACTGGACGGCATGATCCATGTGTCCGACATGTCCTGGACCCGCAAGATCAACCACCCGAGCGAGGTTGTGAAGAAGGGCGACGTGGTCGAGGCGGTGGTGCTCGAAGTGGACAAAGCCAACCAGCGCATTTCGCTGGGCATGAAGCAGCTCTCGCAGGATCCGTGGGAGCAGATTGACCAGTTCTTCAAGGTCGGCGACCTGGTTCAAGGCAAGGTCACCAAGCTGGCCAGCTTCGGCGCCTTTGTCGGACTGGATCACGACATTGACGGCCTGGTGCACATCTCGCAGGTCAGCGAGGAGCGCGTGGACAAGATCAAAAACGTGCTCAAGGTCGGCGACGACGTCACCGCCCGCGTGATCAAGATTGACCGCGCCGAGCGGCGGATCGGCCTCTCCATCAAGGCGGCCAATTACACCCAGGACCAGATCAAGGAAGAGCAGAAGCTGCTCGACCAGCTGAAGCCGGGCGAAGATCTGGTGGCCCTGGAGCACGCCTTTGCCGCCGCCGAGGAGAAGCTCGGCAAGCAGTAATTCCGTCCCGGCGACTGCCGGAACTCTGACAGCCGATGGCGGAAGCTCTCCGCCATCGGCTCTTTCTTTGTTCTGGGCGCATCTCAATTTTTTTTTGGCCCTGACGGGACCGCAGATCCCAGCCCGGGCTGAGCCGTCGAGCGATGCCCCGGGCTGGGCTCTTCCGGCCTTTCAGGCCAGGGCAAAAACCAAGCGCGCTCACCCCTTCATTGCCGAGTGGCCAATCGTCGCGCCTTTCCGTAGAATCCAGCAGTCACCGGCTTCTGCCTCCTCCCGTGAATCCCCACACCGCATGGACCCTCCCCTGCGCCGGATTCTGATGGCGTGCTGGATTGCCTTCCCGCTGTCGCTGGATGGCGCGGGGGGCTTGGAATGGAAATCCCTTTCCGGTCATCGCGCCGCTCCGGTGCATCCGGCGGAAGGCGGCAAGCCGGGGTTCACCTTGATCGCCCCTTCGGAGTCCGGAGTGACCTTCTCCAATCGCCTGAGCGACGCCACCGTGGCGCAAAACCGCTTGCTCGAACTCGGCTCGGGAGTCGCCCTCGGCGATGTGGACGGCGACGGGTGGGTGGACGTGTATCTTTGCGGGCTCGAAGGCGACAACGTCCTCTACCGCAATCGCGGTGGCTGGAAATTTGAAGACATCACGGCCACCGCCGGTGTGGCCTGTCCCCGGCAATTTTCCACGGGATGCGTCTTCGCCGATCTCGACGGGGACGGGGACCTGGATCTCCTTGTGAACAGCCTTGGCGGCGGCACTCGGGCGTTCCTTAACGACGGCCGTGCGCAATTCACCGAGGCATCCCATCTGGGCCTCGCCCGAAACTCGGGGGCCACCTCCATGGCGCTTTCGGACGTGGACGGCGATGGCGACCTCGACCTCTACGTGACCAATTACCGCGCCGACACCTTCCATGACCCTCCAAGAGGCATTCGCATGGAGACCCGCCGGCTTGCGGACGGCAGCGTGGTGGTCGAACCGCGCGACCGGTTCCTGGGGCTGGCGACTTTTTCCGGTGGAACGGAGGTGGTCGAGCGAGGCGAGCCGGATGTCTTCTACGTCAACCGGGGGGGCACCAATTTTGTCCCCGCGCCATGGACCGTGGGTGTGTTCCTGAACGAACATGGCGAGGCGGCCACCGACCCGGCCCGGGGCTGGGGCCTGGCGGTGATGTTTCGCGATCTGAACGGCGACCGGTTGCCGGACCTCTATGTCTGCAATGACTTCGTATATTGGACGGACCGCCTCTGGATCAACCAGGCCGGACGCCGGTTCCAGGAGGCACCCCGCATGGCCCTTCGCAGCATCAGCCTCTCCTCCATGTCCATGGATGCGGCCGACATCAATCGCGACGGCCACGACGATTTCTTTGTCGCGGAAATGCTGAGCCCCCGCCGTGAAGACCGCGCGCGGCAGCGTCCGGATACCCTGGAGAACGCCATTCGATGGCCCGTGGAAAATCCCGAGTTCCGCCCCGAGGTCACGCGCAACACGCTCCAGCTTTCCCGAGGGGACGGCACCTGGGCCGAGATCGCCCCACTGGCGGGCCTCGCGGCCACGGACTGGACTTGGTCCGCGGTGTTCCTGGACGTGGATCTGGACGGCTGGGAAGACCTGCTGGTGACCACCGGCAACAACCACGACGTCCAGGACGCCGACATCCAGTCCGAGATCATCCGGTCCGGCGGTTGGAAGTCGCCGGAGCGCCGCCTCCAGAGCCTTGCGCTGCTGCCGCGGCGGGAGGCACCGTCCATGGCCTTTCGAAACCGCCGGGATCTGACCTTTGAGGACCGCAGCCGGGCCTGGGGATTCGATCAACGCGGCATTGCCCACGGAATGGCCCTGGGCGATCTGGACAACGACGGGGATCTCGATGTGGTGGTGAACGCGCTGCATGCCCCGGCCCGTCTGCTCCGCAATGACGCTTCGGCGCCCCGGCTGGCGGTGCGGCTTCACGGCGCCCGCGGCAATTCCGCAGGCATCGGGGCGCGCCTCACCGTGCGCGGCGGACCGGTGACTCAGTCGCAGGAGATGATCGCCGGCGGACGCTACCTCTCGGGGGACGACGCGATACGGGTCTTTGCCGCGGGTTCCGCGACCGAGCTGGAAGTGGAGATCGCCTGGCGCAGCGGACGCCAAAGCCGGGTTCGTGGCCTCGCCCCCAATCAAGTGGTCGAGATTGCCGAAGAGGGTGCCGAGCCGGCTGCCCCGGAGGTGACCGCCCCCAACCCCTTGTTCGCCATCGTCCCTTTGCAGGAGACCCCGGCCGATCCCGGCGCAGAGTCCGAGGAGTTTACCCGCCAGCCTCTCCTGCCCCGGCGGATCGGATCCGAAGGCCCCGGCGTGGCCTGGGCGGACCTCGACGGAGACTCGGACGACGATCTGGTCATCGCCGCGGAGCGCGGCACGGCGCTGCGTCTGATGCTGAACATTGGAGACGGTGGCTTCCGTCCGGCCCCCCCTGGCGTCGCGGCGACGGTGGCCTCACGCGACCATTCCGCCGTGCTGGTCGCGCGGAGGGAATCCGAAACGCCGCGCCTGTTCTCCGGGATATCCAACTGGGAGGATGCCGCGGTCGAGTCGCCTGCCTTTGAGGTCACGGCCCTGCCTCCCGCTGGCCCGCCAGTTTCCGGACCGGTTCCCTCGGGAAATTCCGCCACCGGACCGCTGGCCATGGCGGACACCGACGGCGACGGCGATCTCGATCTCCTCGTCGGAGGCCGGGTGAGGGCCGGACGCTATCCGGAACCCGGCCGCACCCGGATCCTTCGCTCCGATGCCGGTCAATGGGGCGAACCCCAGGTGATCACGGATGAGGCCCGGGTCAATGGCGCCGTCTTCACCGATGCAGATAACGACGGAGATCCAGACCTGGTGCTGGCGTGCGAGTGGGATTCCCTCAGGTATTTCCGGAACGATCACGGGGTCTTCACCGACGCCACGGCGGCATCCGGACTCGCCCGATGGAAGGGCCTTTGGAACGGCGTCACCACGGGAGATTTTGACGGCGACGGACGCCTGGACTTGGCGGCCTCCAACTGGGGACGCAACTGGCGCAACGACCCGACCGATTCCGGGCCTTCTGTGGTCGAGTTGGTCCACGGCGAATTCGGAGAACCGGGAGTGGTTCACCCATTGCTCGTCTCCGCCGATCCGGTCACCGGACGCCGGGCCCCGTGGCGATCCTATGAGGCGCTGTCGCGGGCATTGCCGGGATTCCTGGACCGTCTCCCCACGCATCGCGCATTCGGCGCCGCCCGCCTGGAAGACGTCCTTGGCCCGGCGGCCACACGGGCGAAGGTCCTGTCGGCCGACACTTTTGATTCGATGATCTTTCTGAATCGCGGAGGGCGTTTTGAAGGAATCGCCCTCCCGATCGAAGCCCAGTTCGCGCCTGCGTTCGGCATCTCCGCCGCGGATTTCGACGGGGACGGCCATGAGGACCTTTTCCTCGCGCAGAACTTCTTTGGAGTGGATGCCGAGACCTCCCGGCAGGACGCCGGCATCGGGCTGGTGCTCCTGGGAGATGGCCGCGGTGGATTCCGGGCATTGGGCCCTCGCGAATCGGGTTTCCAAATCACCGGCGAACAGCGGGGCAGCGCGGTGGCCGACTTCGACCGGGATGGACGCCCCGACCTCGCTGTTGGCCAGCGCCGGGGTCCGGTCCGAATTCTCCGGAACCTTCGCGCCACCCCGGGAGTGGGCGTTGCGCTGGAGGGGCCCCCAGGGAATCCCGACGGCATCGGAGCCGTGGTCCGGCTGCGCTTTGGAGACCGCTTCGGCCCCGCGCGGGAATTTCACGCCGGCAGCGGATTCCGGTCGCAGGACAGTTCGTACCAAGTGCTGGCCGCCCCCAGTCCGCCCACAGCCCTCGAAGTCCGCTGGCCCGGGGGACGAAAAATCGAATACCCCTGGCCCTTCGGCACGCGAACGGTGGTGGCCGGTCCGGACGGCATCCGCAGCCCCTGAACCGCGGTCCTGAGAGCGGCAGCATCCGTCCTGGCGGTCTCTTCCTGGTGTGTTTCGCCGGCACGGATTCCGGCGCCTCCGAGGGACATGGGTGCCCTCCAGACAAACGCCACCCTACGAGACAATCCCCTTCACAATCTCGCCATGGACGTCGGTCAGTCGGAACCGGCGGCCCTGGAATTTGTAGGTGAGCTGCTCGTGATGGATTCCCAGAAGATGGAGCAGCGTGGCGTGCAGATCGTGCACATGGACGGGGGACTCGACGACATTGTAGCCGAATTCGTCGGTGGCGCCGTACACCGTGCCCGCGCGGGCGCCGCCGCCCGCGAGCCAGACCGAGAAACAGCGCGGGTGGTGATCGCGTCCGTAGTCGGTGGCCGTCAATTTGCCCTGGGAATAGTTGGTGCGTCCGAATTCGCCGCCCCACACCACCAGCGTGTCCTCCAGAAGTCCCCGCTGCTTGAGATCGGCGATCAACGCCGCCGCCGGCTGATCCGTCTCGCGGCATTGGGTCCGGATGCCGTTCGGCAGGCCCCCGTGCTGGTCCCAGCCTTGATGGTAGAGTTGGATGAACTTCACCCCGCGCTCCGCCAGCCGCCGCGCCAGCAGGCAATTCGCGGCAAACGTGCCTGGCTTGCGCGCATCGGGTCCATACCGGGCCACGGTTTCCTCCGACTCCCCCGAAAGATCCATGACCTCCGGCACGCTGGTCTGCATGCGGTAAGCCATCTCGTATTGCGCGATGCGGGTATCAATCTCGGCGTCGCCCGATTGCTCGGCCGCGGCCACGTGCAGATCCCGCAGACGATCGAGCATCGTCCGCCGCCCTTCGGGGGACACCCCTTCCGGATTGGTGAGATAGAGCACCGGATCCTTCCCCGAACGGAACTGCACCCCCTGGTATCGCGACGGCAGGAAGCCGCTGCCCCAGAGCCGCGAATACAGCGGCTGGTCCACCTTGCCGCGGGTGATGAGCACCACGAAGGCCGGCAGGTTTTCGTTGTCGCTGCCCAGTCCGTAGTGGACCCACGAGCCGAAGCTGGGGCGTCCGCTCAACTGGGAGCCGGTCTGCAAGAACGTGATCGCCGGATCGTGATTGATTGCCTCGGTAAACAGCGACCGGACGATGCACAGGTCGTCCACCACCCCGGCGGTGTGCGGCAGCAGTTCGCTGACCCAGGCGCCGGATTGGCCGTGCTGGTGAAACTTGAACGCGGACCCGGCCAGCGGCAGGACGGCCTGGTTGCCTGACATCCCGGTCAGGCGTTGCCCCATGCGAACCGAATCCGGCAGCGGCTCCCCCTGGCGCTGGTTGAGCAGCGGCTTGTAGTCGAAGGTTTCCAACTGCGACGGACCGCCCGCCATGAAGAGATAGATCACCCGCCTGGCCCGGGGGCGAAACGCGGTCGGAGTGACCAGCCCGGTGGACGCCGCGGCCGGGGTCAACAAATCCGCAAGCGCCACGCCGCCCAGCCCGAGGCCGAACCGATGGAGGAACTGCCGACGGCTCAGTCCGGCGGCGGGAATGGATCCGCAGCAGAGGGAGGCATTCATCGCTTCATCACAAACTCATCGTGGTTCATCAACGTGCTCACCACCAGGGTGGCGGCCGCCAGATCGGACGCCGGCAACGAGGAATCGGGCGGACGTTCACCGGTCTTGACCAGCCGTTCGGCTGCCGCGGGGTCCGCCCGGTAAATCTCACGCTGCTCCTCGTGAAGACGGTGGAGGATCCCGCGTTCCCGAACGCTCGGCGGGCGGCCCGTCACCATTTCAAATCCGCGCGCCCAGCGGTCGTCGTCCGAGGCGGCGGGTTCCCGCAGCAACCGCTCGGCCAGCACCCGGGCGGCCTCGACAAACTGCGGATCGTTCATCAGCACCAGGGACTGAAGCGGCGTGGAAGTAATCTCCCGGTTGGCCGTGCATACCTCGCGGGAGCCCGCGTCGAAGCTCAGCATCGCCGGCGGCGGCGCAGTGCGGCGCACGAAGGTGTACAGGCTCCGCCGGTACAGTTTGTCGCCGTGGTCCTGCACATAAGTCTTGCCCGTTCCCGCTTCCTCCCACACCCCGGGCGGTTGATATGGCTTCACGCTCGCCCCCCCTTTCTTCGGATTCAACAGCCCGCTCACCGCCAGGGCGCTGTCCCGAATCTCTTCGGCGCTCAGGCGGTGCCGGGGACCGCGGGACAGCCAGAGATTCTCCGGATCCTGCGCCACCCGGGACGGCGGGGCGTCCGAGTCCTGCCGGTAGGTGGCCGACATGACGATCTCCTTGTGCAAGGCCTTGAGATCCCATCCGGACTCTAGGAAGCACGCCGTCAGCCAATCCAACAGTTCGGGATGCGTGGGCAACCGGCCCTGCGCTCCGAAGTCGTTCAGCGTGCCCACCAGTCCGCGCCCGAAATGCTGCTTCCATGCCCGGTTGACAGCGACGCGCGCGGTGAGCGGATTTCGCCGGTCCGTCATCCATCGGGCGAGCCCGAGGCGGTCGCGGGGCGCGTCCTTTGGAAACGGCAGAATGCGTCCGGGAACATCCGGAGACACCTCATCCCCCGGGGCGTCGTAGGCGCCGCGCTTCAGCAGGAAGGTGGGGCGCCGCCCGGCCATTTCCTGCATCACCATGATCTCCTTCGCCGAACCGATGAGTTCGTTCTCAACCTCCCGAAGCCGCTGCACCTCGGCCCGCGCCGCCGCCACTTCCGGATTGCGCCGCGTCGCTGCAGTTGCTGGATCGGAATCCGCCGCGGAGGCCACGCCGGTCTCGGGATTCAGCGACGCCACTTCCGCGGGGGTCAGGCAGGTGTCGTACACCCGGAACTCGTCGAGTTCTCCGTTTCGAAATCCGTTGTCCCGGAAGCGGGCGCCCAGCATCAGGCGAATGTTACCTGCATCGGAATCGCCCCACTCGGCGCGATGGAGAATGTCGCGGGTCAGGCCGTCCCTCACCGTTTCGACCTCCAGCGCCCGGCCATCCCGGTAGAGCCGCACCCCGGAGGCGCGGCTCGATCCATCATAGGTCACGGTAAGACGGCTCCATTCGCCTACAGGGAGCGCCTCCCGCGTCCGGACGCCCAGGGCATTGCCCGGCCAGAAGTGGATGAGGCCGAAGAAGGGCCGGCCGTTCTCCAGCACCAGTTCGTACCCGCGGCTTCCGGAGTCGGTCCAGGCCCGGGAGAAATGGAACACTACCGCGCGGGACTGCCGTTCCGCCGGCTTCAGCCACAGGTCCACACTGAAGGGTTTCGTCCGCCCATAGGCCCCCGCCGCCGGAATCGTCACCGAGTTGTCGCCGCTGAAGCGAAGCCCGCCGTTCAGGCGTCCCGGCACGGGCGTGGGTCCGTCGGACAGCAACGCCTGGTTGGTGCTCACGGCATCCGGCGTCCGCTGGTCCGCCGCCACATCGAACCGGTACCAGGCCACGGGAGACACTGCGCCGCCCCCGGCCGCATCAGGCACCGCCGGTCGTGTCTTCGCGGCGGCCTCCACTTCAGCGAGACGACGTTCGGCGGCCGCCAGATCCCGCAGCGTCTGCGTATGCCGCTCGCGGGTATCGCCCGACCAACGCAACAGCGTCGGCGTCGGCGTCGCCGCCGTGAAATGGGAATAGAGGCCGGACTCGTCAATGTTGTTGAAGAACGCCGACAGCGAATAGTAGTCGCGCTGGCTGATCGGATCGTATTTGTGGTCGTGGCAGCGGGAGCATTCCAGCGTCAATCCGAGGAAGGCCGTGCCCATGGTATGCACCCGGTCGGACACATACTCGTTGCGAAACTCCTCCTCGATGCTGCCGCCTTCGTTGGTCTGCCGATGCAGCCGGTTGAAAGCGGTGGCCAAAATCTGCTCATCCGTGGCCTCGGGCAGGCGATCTCCGGCCAGTTGCCAGGTGATGAACTGGTCGTAGGGCAGATTGCGGTTGAAGGCGTCCACCACCCAGTCCCGCCACGGGGACATATCGCGTTCGACATCCGCCTGGTAGCCGTAGGTGTCGGCGTACCGCGCCAGATCCAGCCAGTCGGACGCCAGCCGCTCGCCATAGGCCGGCGACGCCAGGAGTCGGTCCACCACAGCCTCGTAGGCATTGGAGGAGGCGTCCGCCGTAAAGGCCGATAGCTCGGCCGGCGTTGGCGGCAGTCCGGTCAGATCGAGCGTCACGCGGCGCAGCAGCCGCTCCTTGCCTGCCTCCGGACTGGGCGTCAGGTCGGCTCGTTCCAGGCGGGACAACACGAAACGGTCCAGCGGACGGATCGCCCATTCGGCCCGGGTCACCTCCGGAAGTTCCGGCTTTCGGACCGGTGAAAAGGCCCAGTGATCGCTCCAGGAAGCCCCTTGTTCCACCCAACGCCGGAGCAAATCCTTCTCGGCGCCGGTCAGCTCCAGATGCGATTCGGGCGGCGGCATCACGTCGTCGGGATCTGTGGCAAAGAGCCGCCGTACCAATTCGGACCGCTCCGGATTCCCGGGCGTCACCACCGCCTGGCCGTCCTTCCGCGGGCCGAAGAGACCCTCGCGCTGATCGAGCCGAAGCTGCGCCTTACGCGACTTCTCGTCGGGACCGTGGCAGGAGAAGCAACGATCGGACAGCAGCGGCCGCACCTCGAAATTGAAGTCCACCCGATCCGCCGCCATCAGCGCTCCGCTGACGGCGGGCCATGCCAATACGATCGCTAGGAATCGTCCTCCGTTCACTGACCACAGCCTACTCCACGCGAACGCGATTGTCCGCAGCATTTGCCCGTCCACTCACCAACCGACGCTCCGGGCCGGGAGCCTCTTCAGATGGCGTCGCCGGGGCGCGTTCCCTCTGCGACCCACTTCGGATCCGCTACACCCGTGGACGGGCCTTGCGGATTGGATTTGTCCGCGCCGGGCGGGGGCGTTATGCCATGGACGTGGAACCGCCTGTTCGCGAACGAAGTGTCGGACGCCTCAAGGGCACCGTCTGGGAGCGGTTCAACCGGCTCCAGAAGGAGGCGGCGGTGCTGCTGGCCGGACGCCGCCATCCCGGCGGAGTGTTCCGGTTCAAGACCTACCAGGAACTCGACGCGTGGAACCGCCAAATCAGCCTTCAGCCTCACGCAGTCCCGACGAAAGCGACCTCGTCCGGCTCTGCCGCGAACTGAACGTCCACGGGGTCCGTTACCTGGTGGTCGGCGGATTCGCCATCATCCAGCAGGGACTGGCCCGCACCACCGAAGACATTGACCTGCTGCTGGACCCCTCGCTGGACAACCAGTCCCGGGCCAAGAAGGCGCTGCTCTACTTGCCTGACCAGGCGGTGCGCGAACTCGGGGACGAGGACCTCACCCAGTACGTGGTCGCCCGGGTGGCGGACGAGATCCTGGTGGACCTCATGTTCTCCGCCTGCGGCGTGAGCTATGCCGATGCCGCGGGGGAGGTGGAGATCCGGGAGGTCCACGGCGTGGCCATCCCGTTTGCCTCCGCCCGCCTACTCTGGCGGATGAAGCAGACGGTGCGTGACAAAGACGCCGCGGACCGCGCCTGGCTCCGGGCGCGGCTGGGAATGGCCGAGGGGGCGGCATCGTCGGATACGGTCACCGTTCCCCGCTGGCTGTGGTTCAGCGTGCTGGGGATCGCCGTGGGACTGGCGCTGGCCTGGGCCGTGTGGTGGCTCCTCCGGGGCCGCTCCGAGCCCAGTTGATCTTCTGGATGGGGAACGTACGCGCCTCGCATGCTGCGGGTGTGGAGTGGTCATTGTGTCGTTCACAGTTACGCGCAGCGGCCGGGGCGACGGCTTGTCGCAAAGCGACGCGCGTGCGTTCCCCCTCCAAAACAAGAGGCGCCCCCCTTTTCTTCACCGGGGATAGAGCAGATGCGGCTGACGGCGTTCCGCGAAGCGGGCGAGATCCGATTGCCAGAGGCTGCGGATGGCGGCAAGGGACTGTCCGGAACGAATGGCCTCCAGGACCGGCGCGCTGACCAGGAGTCGCTGCATCTTGTCGAGTTGCAGATCCTCGGGATGCCTCCGGTGCAGCACCGTGGCGAGGGTGACTCCGAGATCCGCAGTCTGGAGACGGGTGCGGTCGGTGAGCACGAAGCGGATCCCGCGGCATTGCTGTCCGGAGAACACGCTGACCTCGGGGGTGAAGCGGACCGCTTCAAACCGGACGCCTTGCAGTCCGGCGCGGTTCAATTCGGCGGCCAGTTCCCCGGATTCCGCCTCGCGGATGTAGGGAGCGCCGAGCACTTCAAAAGGTGTGGGAGTGCCGCGTCCCACGGACACCCGGCAGTATTCGAGAAGTCCGACGCCGGGATACAGAGTGGCGGCAGTGAGGCTGCGCATGTTGGGCGAAGGGTTCACCCAGGGGAGCCCGGTCTGGTCGAGCCACGAGGACGGAGTCCAGCCCCGAACGGGAATGACCGTGAGGTCCGCGCCAAAGCCGCGCTCGGCATTGAACAGGCGGGCCAGTTCGCCGACGGTCATGCCGTGGCGCAGGGGGATCTCATGCCACGCGACGAAGCTCCGTTCGCCCGAGGCCACGGGCCCCTCAATTGCGCCGCCGATCGGATTGACCCGGTCCAGCACGATGAACCGCTTGCCCGCCCCGGCGGCGGCTTCCAGGCAGAGACCCATGGTCGAGATGTAGGTGTAGAACCGGCAGCCGATGTCCTGAATGTCGAACACCAAGGCATCGAGACCGGCGAGTTGGGCGGGACTCGGGGCGCGGCGTTCCCCATAGAGGCTGTGCACCGGCAGTCCGGTCTGCGCGTCGGTGCTGTCGCCAATGGTTTCCTGGTCCAGCGCTCCGCGGATGCCGTGTTCCGGGCTGAACAAGGCGACCAGGGTCACGTCCGGTGCGGAGCGCAGCAGGTCCACGGTGGAACGGCCGTGACGGTCGCGTCCGGTTTGATTGGTGATGAGTCCGAGCCGCAGACCGCGGAGCGCGACGAATTCGGAGTCGGCCAGGGCATCCACGCCATTCAGCGCCATGAAAACGGTCGTTGCCGCCGGAGTGGAAGCGAGGGGTGGAGGGGTTTCGGCTGCTGGCACGGCCGTCGCCGCCACCGGGACGGCGGGCGGGCGGGCGGGAAGATTGGTTTGCGACGGCAGCACGCCGCGCGCCGCGGCGAAGTTGAAGCCGCGGACGGCCCGGGCCGCCAGCGTGCCGACCTCGCGCCGCAGGGCGAGCACGTTGCCGTCCTCGGTGGGATGATTCCGGTTGGAGAGCAGCAGCACAAAAGTCCCGGAGAACGGATCGAGCCATACCGAAGTTCCGGTCCATCCGGTGTGTCCGTAACCGCCCAGGGGAAACAGCGTGCCCCGCTGTCCCGCGTAGGGAGAATCCAGATCCCATCCCAGGCCGCGGCGGGGCAATCCCGGCGGTGATTGCACCGAGGTCATTTGCCGGACCGTGTCGGGTGCGAGCACGGAGATCCCCTCCAGGGATCCGCCGTTGAGGAACATCCGGCAGAAGCGGGCCAGATCGGACGCGGTCGTGAAGAGTCCCGCATGACCGGCGACGCCGCCGAGACGACGGGCGGTGGGGTCATGAACCACGCCGCGCAACACCCAGCCGTTGGTGAGCACTTCGGTGGGGGCGATCCCTGCGACCGCCGCGGGGTCGGGGGGCGTCGCGGGCAGGTCCAGGGGGCCGGTCGGAACAAACGGGCGGAATCCCGTGGCCCGCATGCCCAGCGGACGAAAAAGCTCCCTTTCGCAGAAGGCATCCAGCGGTTCGCCGCTGGCCGTTTCCACCAGGAACCCCAGCAGGATGAAGTTGACGTCGCTGTAGCGAAAGCGGGTGCCCGGAGGGTCCGCCAACGGTTCGGACACGGCCAGCGACAGGGCGTTGGAACGCCCCGTCCACGGCTCCCCGCGGGGCAGTCCGGGCGGCAGGCCTGAGACATGGGTCAGCAGTTGGCGCACGGTGATGGCCTCGCGTCCGCCGCCGGTGAAGGAGGGCAGGTAGCGGGAGAGAGGCGCCTCCAGATCCACGCGACCCTGTTCCACCAACCGCAGGACCGCCGGCGCGGTGGCCACCACCTTGGTCAGCGAGGCGGCGTCGAAGGCGGTGTCCTCAGACATCGCTTCGGCGGCCGGCACCCGCGCGCGTTGTCCGAAGCCCCGGTGGTGGGCCTGTCCATTGCGCTCCAGCCAGACCACCGCACCGGGGAGGCGTCCGGACGCGATCGCATTGCTGACGGCGAGGTCCACAGCGGCCAGGGCCTTGGAATCGAACGCCGGCTCCGCGGCCCGGGGATCGAGGGCAACGGCGAGGAACAGCAGCCCGCTGAGAAGAGCGGTCGCTGATCGTCCGAAGGCGTTCCCGAGGGTGAGTCTCCGATACGTCACCGCGTCAATAGACCCGCGACGCGCGAAGCGGTCGAGCTTGGTGGTGGGTGATGGAGTCATGGGTCACCGGAGCGATCCCTGTAGGGGCGAGCTTCGCGAGTTCCTGACTCCCCCCACCAGCGCGTGTGGAGTGGCAGCGGGGAACGAGGGAAACGCCGGGCGCCAGAGCTTTCCGCAGGCACCGAGGGATGTGCTGGGGCGAGCCGTAGAAATTCAAGGCCGGCCTTCCTGAGGATGAGGATCACCGGTCTGGCAGATCGGCACCGGCGAGACTCCGGGCGCGGGCGCGTTCCGGCGGCATCGGGACCGGCACGGGATTCCGCACGCGTTCGACCACCCGGCGCCAAGCCTCGCGTTCTGCGGGGCTCAGGCGTTCCCATTGGGCGGCGTTCTCGAGGAACAGCGCGCGTTCCGCCGGCGGCATGTCGAGGAAGCGCCGGAATCCGTTCACCGCGCGCTCCCGCTGTCCGGGAGGCAGTTCGCGAAAGCGCTCGAGGGTTGCCTCCATCTGCGAGCGTTCCGCGGAAGAGATGCGCCGCAGGACCCGTTCCCTTTCCGCCGGGCGCAGTTCCAGGAACTGCTGAAAATCGGAGGTTTGTTGCGCTCGCTGATCCGGGTTGAGGGCGGTCCATCGGCGCCATTGCGCTTCCAGCTCCGTCCGCTGTTCCGCGGGAACGCTTCGCAGGACCTGGGGCAGCGCGGCCGGATCGGAGGTTTGGAATCGAATGAACTTGGAAAGCGCCGTCTCGCTGTCGAGCAGCGCCTGCTGGCGGGCCTTGGGGGTGGCGTCCCAGGTTTGGAGCCGTTTGTCCAGCAGCGGCCGGATCTCGACTGGAGCGTTGCCCAGCAGCCGGGAACGTTCCTCGGCGGAGGCGCGGAGCAGGGGAGAAAGGTAGAATTGAAGCTCCGCCACCCGGAGCCGGAGTTCGCGCTGGTCCGGAGGCAGCGCCTCGAACTCGCGGAGCTTGGACTCGATCAACTCGCGTGCGGCAGGGGAACGGCCGGCGAGGAATGCCGCCCGGTCCGCCGACGATTTTGCCAGCAACTCGCGGAACAGGTCCGTGGGAGATTTGCGGGCGGGCGGCTTGGGAGGCGGTGGATTCGGCACCCGGATCGCCGGTGTTTCCGCCGGGCGCTCCGCCGCCGCCATCGGCCCCGGGGCCGGCAGGATTCCCAGGAGGACTCCAAGGCAAAGGAGGGCACGCATCAGGGCACCGGAGTAGGGGTTTCCGCGTCGAGAGTGGCCAGCAATTCCACGTCGCCGGGGACCGGGCCAGACCGGAGCCACTGCACGGCGTCAAAATCCTGCAAGGATTCCAGTCCTGGGATGGCACCGCCGGGCGCCAGCGTGGCGAGGCTGGCCGCGATGAGGGTGCGCTGGCGCGCGCGGTGCTGCCACCAACCCCCCACCGCCAGTGCCAGTGCCAGCGCGGGAATGGCCGGGGCAAGGAAACGCCAGTTCCACCAGATCCAGCCGCGCCCAGGCCGCGAGACGTCCTGGCGCTTCCCGGAGTCGCCGGCGGCCAGCCGGGACTCCACCTGTGCGAGGAAGTTGGACGACACTTTCGGCACCGGCCGGGAATCCAGGGCCCGATCCACGGCCCGGTTGAGCGCCAGTTCTTCCTCCAGGCGCCGCAAGCCTTCCGAGTCGGCGGCCAGCGATTGGCGAAGCAAGCCGGCCTCCGCAGCCGTCAATCGCCGGCGCCGCGCGGTGTCCAGCAGTTCCTCGATGTCCCGGGTCGGCTCCATGGTTTCCCTCTTTCTTCTTCAGCACCGAAATCTGGCCAAAGTTTCGACAGGCGCGAGGACAGTCCTCCACTTTCATCCCGGGCCGGGCGCAGGCCATTCCCCGGTGCGGAGGTAGGGCTTGAGCCGGCTTTTCAGGATTTCCCGGGCGCGAAAGATCAAGGACTTGGTGGCGGGCACGGTGGTTCCCAGCACGGCGGCGATCTCTTCGTAACTGAACTCGCCTTCGCGGCAGAGAAGCAGGGCCGTGCGCTGCTTCTCGGGCAGCGCGTCCAGGGCCTCCTGAACCTTGGCGTTCAACTCGCTCCGCTCCAGGGCCTGGTCGCCGGACCCGGCTGCGCGGTCCGGCACCTGGCGCACGCGGGTGGATGCATCGCCCTCAAGGGTTTCGTCGAGGGAATCGGCCGGGTGACGCCTCCTCCTCCGGACTTCATTCAACGCCAGGTTGCGGGCGATGGTGAACAGGAAGGTGCTGAAGCGGGCCGTGGGCTGATAGCGCTCGGCGGTCCGCCACAACTGCACGAACACGCCCTGGGCGAGATCTTCGGCCTCGTCCGGATCGGGCAGGGTGCGATACACGAAGGCCATCACCGGCTGCTTCCAGCGCTCCACGAGGCGGGCAAAGGCCTCCGAAGCCTCCGCACCACCGAGCTTCACACGCAGCATGAGCTCGGCGTCAGCGTCGGCGTCGGCGGCTGGCGGTTCGGACATTGCGCGCGAATGCTGAGTGGATCTCCGCCCGCGGGACAAGGTTGCACAGCTTTTGAACCGCGGCGTGGGCGCCTCTCACTTTGGTGGGGGTTGCGGGAATAAGTCCCCGCCTTTCCTTTGCCCCGGAAGGAAGCCGTGCCGAAGAACCGGCCTGCCTGCAGGCACGGGATAAAGTGCCAGGTCCTCTGTGGGCTCTCTCTCCGTGATCAGAGACGGCCACACGCCATCCCTTCCGTCCAGGCGGGGAGAGACCGCATGTTGCGGTCCCCATATTCCTCCTCCGCGTTCCAGCATACGTTACGGGGATCGTGGGAAGCCCAGAGACACTGGCGAACTCCGCGCCCCGCATGGGACGGAACACCGGGAGGAGGAATCGGAGGCGGCTCGTCGGAGGGGAGTAACTCAGCGCCCAAACGGCAGCCACGCCGCGCTCGCTCCTTGCGAATCTCGCGCACCTGCTTCAAGTCGCGTTCTATGGCGTCGCTCGTCATGATGGGCTCGACGAACTGCCTTGATAAGTGACCGGTTCATAGGCCGCAGTGGAGAGGGGCTACTCTGGCGTTGGCTCGAACCGCTGGATGTCCCTGAACTTGCCCAGATCTCGGTCGAATGAAGCCACGCCGTGTCCCAGAAGGGCCGCCCGCGCCGCCAGCCATGCGTCTGCAAAGTCCATGTTGACGGTTGCGTAGCGCCGCAGCGCCTCCGCGACCACCGCCTCGTCCGCCGTGTCCACCCCGACATTGTGGATTACCATCAGCAGGGCATTGACCACATCGGCCCGTTGGCGCCGATAATGATCCACCAGCACATACACCACTTCGGCCACGGCCAACCCGTCGAGGTGCAGCAACACCTCCCGCCGCTCCGCTTGTTCCAATAGAGCCGTTGCCGCCGGGCTTTGCTTCGGGTCGTCCTGCACCAGGAATCGCACCAGCACGTTGGCATCCAGCAGCAGCTCTTTCATGGCTTCTGCCTCGACAGGCGCTGATGCCGGGCCACCGCCGCTCTGGCCAAGGCGCGTCCGGCATCGCGATCCCCGGCAGCTTGCGCCTTGAGACAGCCCGCCAACTCACCGATGGAGCGCACCCGCTGCCCGACCAGCCGGTCGCCTTCGACCTGCCACGCGATCCGCTGGCCGACTTTGAACGGAATCTCCTTCCGAATATCCTCTGGTATGGTCACCTGCCATTTGGAGGTGATGGTAGAGACTACGCTTGCCATGGCGCTATCACCTTACGTCACAGCTTTCTCCTTACACAACAGCTTTTCTGCGGTCCGGTCACCCCCCCGGGAAAGGCCGGATACGGGAAATCCGTTCGTCCGGTTTGATGAGGGGCGGATGAGCGAGTCGAGGCGATGACAACAGCGCTCTTCAGCTTCTTCACTCTCTCATCCGCCTACTCTACCTCGAAGCGCGCGTCGGGCGGGATAAAGTGCCAGGTCCTCTGTGGGCTCTCTGGCACCCCTTCAGGGTGCCACCTTCCCCATTCACTCCCAGCCCGGGGCAGCGCTCAACGCGCTGCCCCGGGCTGGGGTCTCCAGGCGTTTCAGGCCATGGCAAAAACGGAGAAGCGCCCCCTTGCGCCTCCCGCTCAATATTCCTCCGTGATCCGCGGACGTTGGAGGTGTCAGATCCTGGCGTGAGGCCCGCCGACCCATGCACCGCCGGCTCCCGGAACGCCCGGGTACGCCGGACGGGTTTTTCCCTCGTCGAGCTGCTGGTGGTACTGGCCGTCATCGGGGTGCTGGCCGGACTGCTCCTGCCCGCGCTGTTGCGCGCCCGCTTCAATTCCAAGGTCACCGTCTGTTTGAACCAGTATCGCCAATGGGGCATCGCGGCCGGGGTGTACGCCACCGACGATGGGAAGGGACGCCTGCCCTCGTTCCGGTTGCCCACCGACCAGTTGTCCTTCATTGACCCCTGGATCGTGGCGCTGGAAATGGTGACCAACCTGGCGCCGCACGGCGTGACGGTGCCGATGTGGTTCTGTCCGATGCGTTCGGCATTCCAACTCCGTCGGGACAATTTCCGGTTGCTTCGGGGACGGGATCTTCTCACTCCGGCCGATTTGGTGGACGAACAGGTCAGCATCCAGAAGGCCACCTACTACGGAGGCGACCTGATGTGGTGGGTGCCACGTCCGCTGGGCGAGACACTGGAATTCCCCGACCCCGCCCTCATGGAGGTGCGGACGCCGACGCCCTGGCCCAAGCGGCTCGAGGACCCGACCATCGCCAACCAGCCGATGATCTCCGACTGGTACCTGGGTACCTGGGACGCCGAGCGCAAGACGGTCGAACTTCGAAACAATTCCGGCGGTCACCAGTGGGCGGGTTCGCTCCGCGGATTGAACGTCGGGTTTGCCGACGGGCATGTGGAGAGCCGGCCCAAAGCCAAGCTGCAATGGCAGGCCCGGCGCCGCTCAAACTCCGGGCCCTACGCCTACGTGTACTGACCGCGAAGTTTGTCCCTGCGCAGGGCGCAAAGAAGTTCACGACCCCAGGTCGAGAATTCCCCGCCAGAGCGGGCCGCGTGGCGGGCGCGGATTTGATCAGGGACGGCGACACGCCATCCCTCCCTCTCCGTGAAAATCCGTGAAATCCGTGTCTCTTCGTCCGGAAAGGAATGTTCCCCATTGAGCCGGTGCGGCGAATCTGGTTCAACACGCGGAACGACCCTTGCTCACTCGATTCGCCAACCGGTTGTTCTGGTCCCTGGTCACGCTCTTGGGCACGGCCGTGCTGACCTTCCTGCTGATCAAC
>Ga0268299_1001355_pt1 | contig 44845 bp, 43 predicted proteins | sample NOBtaG_FD_193484 | JGI IMG/M metagenome (GOLD analysis project Ga0268299, IMG submission 193484) | Activated sludge microbial communities from bioreactor in Nijmegen, Gelderland, Netherland - NOB reactor | ecosystem: Engineered > Bioreactor > Aerobic > Activated sludge | place: Netherlands... | reverse complement strand
GTAGCACTTTGCGTCGTTTATCAAATTGTCGATCTTGAGCATATGCAAAGTATGCTCGACTCGATTTCTTTATCAAAGAACTGGGGAGCCGAAACTCTCTCAGCTCCCAGATTCAGCTATTGAGCCACGGACAATTGACCACCGCTAACCGGTCATGCTGTTTGCATAAGCCGAGTCAGCAGCGCTGCTCGGCGAGGAATGTCGCTGACGATGATGTGTTCGTGATCGGCGTGCGCGCCCGCGCCATCAACTCCCAAACCATCCAGAGTTGGCACGCCCAACGCTGCCGTGAAGTTTCCGTCCGAACCTCCTCCGACAACGGCGTCGTTCAATTCAAAACCAAGCTCCGCAGCCAAATCACGCGCGTGTTCGTAAAGCGCGATGTTGTTTTCCGAACGCGGCATCGGCGGGCGGTTGATGCCGCCAGTGATTTCCAATTTGGCGTTTGCCAGCACAGGCTGCAAACCACAAATTTCGCGGACAATTCGTTCGCCGTCTTCCGGCGTCCAGAATCGCACGTCCACTTTGGCCGAAGCTTCTGCCGGAATGACATTGATGGTCGTGCCGCCATTCATGACACCGACGCTGACAGTGACGCCTCGGTCGTGATCGTTCATCGCCGCGAGGCGCAATATCTGGTGCGAAAGCTCTACGTTGGCGTTGACGCCTTTTCGCGGGTCAAGTCCGGCGTGCGCGGCGCGGCCAATTGCCCGAACGCCGAATACGCCGATGCCTTTGCGACCGGTCTTGACCACGCCGCCCGTAATCGGAGGCTCCAACACCAGAGCCGCCGCCGAACGTCGGGCTTCTTCTTCCACCAGCGAGCGCGAAGTCTTGCTGCCGATTTCTTCGTCGCAAGTCAGCAGCAAAGTGACCGGGCGTTTGGTTTGCAAGCCCAAAGTCCGAATCGCGTTCAAGGCCTGGACGGCAATTACAATCCCCGACTTCATATCGAAAATCCCCGGTCCGTGAGCGGCTCCTTCCAGAGTCAGGCGGAACGGCATTCGTTCCAACGTCCCGACCGGCCAAACGGTGTCCAGGTGGCCAATCACCAACACCTGAGGTTCAGACAGGTCGTGACCGAAATCGAATCTGGCTCGCAGATGGGTTCCATAACCGGGTTGCGGAGTGAGTTCGATCTGGCCGCCCAAATCGGATAGTTGGCGCGCGACAAAGTCGGCTATCTCGTTGAGGCGGGCTTCTTCTTTGGACGTGGTTTCGCGCTCCACCAGAACGCGAATCGAGTCTGAAATCGAAGCTTGCAAAGCGCTGAAATGGTTAATTAAGCTGGACATAGGCGGTTTGACAATGCATTTGAATCATGCACAATACGCCTTCATCTGACAAGCTCTAGTGAGTACCGTTACTACTGCATCATCAAGCTCCATCAAGATTCCCTGTCTCATCAACTGTCGTTTACTGATCGTTGGCTGAATTTGGGTTGACTATGGATTGGAAACACACCGTCGGCACGAATAAGGCGGAACAAAAGTTTTTCGATGTGGTAACTAATGCCTCGTTGTCGGCGTCAATGAAGACGCGGTTGTTGCTGGTCAGACCCGTCGAGTCTCGCGTCGTCGAGATTCGCCAATCACCAAACCACCAAAAAGAAATTCTGGGACGATACTCTTAACGCTAGAGATAGCGAACGCAGACTGTGGAGGAATAAATTCATGAAGAAGTTTAGTTTTCTGTTCGCATTGACGCTGCTGGCCAGCGCAATTGCCTTTACCCCTGTCAAAGCACAGGACGACAAGCAAGCTGAGTTTGAACGCGTCTGGTATGGCGTCTGTTACACAGAAAAACCTTATAACGAAGAGAAGTGCATCCAACTCAGCAAGGAGTTGCTCGAAAAATACCCCAATAGTGGGTATGCCAAAAACGCAAAGGCTAAAGTAGACGACTACACCACACGAAAAGGTTTTGAGACAGCCAATAAAAACTTCACAACAGCTTTGCAGGCATACTATGCCTCTCCTGATAGCAACAAATTGGATCAACTCTTTGCCGCTGGAGAAGAACTCCTGAAGATTGTCCCAGGCAATCATTTCGTCGTCGGCCAAATGGCGCTTGCTGGCGCTCACGGCAGCATCGGCCAGATTTACAAGAACCTCGACAAGGTCAAAGGCTACGGCGAAGACGCGCTCAAACTTTTCGAATCCTCCACACCTGCCGAAGGCTGGAAACAGGAAGACTGGAACAACCTGCGTGAGATCGTCCAAGCACAAATCAATCAGTTCCTCGGTTTCCGCTTGATCGAAACCAAAGGCGACAGAACCCAGGCCGCCGAATACCTGACCAAATCAACGATGGTCAAAAACAAAGACGGCGCCGGTTGGAAAGACCCGAATAATTACTGGCTGCGGGTCGGAATTTATCTGGAAGAATATCAGGCGCTGCGCGCCGAATACGACAAGTTGACGGATGAGCAAAAAACCGGAGACCCAGGAAAAGAATTGCTCAAGAAAGTCAACGAAGTGATGGATAACAAATTGATCCCGGATTACGCTCGCGTGATGGCCACGGCGACCAAGCCCGAAACCAAATCGCTGTACGATGCCGCCAAAGGTTATCTAGACGCTTATTGGAATTACCGCACCAAAGCGCCGGAAAAATCGGCTGAATTCGTCAAGGCTTTCAGCGCCGATCCGACTGCCGCCAGCCCGGTGATTCCGGTCAAGGTGGAAGAAAATGATCCGGTTTCGCTGCAAGGCCCGACTGGCCCGGCGGCGGGTACGGTCAAACTTTCCAGCGGAGGCGGAGGCGCTCCCGGCGCTGGTGGTAAAGCCGCCGCAAACGCCAATGGCAAAACCACGACCACTAAAGGCAAGGCTGCTCCGAAAGCTGCGCCCAAGAAACGCAAACGGTAAAAGCGTTTCAAACAGTTCGAAAATCCACAACGACAAAAAGCCAGCCTCACTTCGATGAGCGCTGGCTTTTGTCACTGTATTGATACCGTGAGTGATCTCGACACATTCGAAGAGAACCTGAGTCGGTTGGAAGACAAGATCAGGTATTACTTTCGTGATCGTTCGTTGTTGCGGCGAGCGTTGACGCACCGCTCGTTTGCCAACGAACAGTCCGATCCTCGCCCGCCGCACAACGAAGCTCTGGAATTTTTGGGCGACGCCGTGCTGGAATTTCTGGTCAGTTCGTGGCTGTTGGAGTTGTATCCGAACCTCAGCGAAGGCACTCTGTCCAAGATGCGCGCGTACATGGTCAGCGCCGTCAATCTGCAAAAACAGGCCGTCCTGATGCAACTCGGCGATTATCTGTTACTAAATCGCGGCGAAGAAAAAACCGGCGGCAGAAAAAAATCTGCGCTTCAGGTGGATGCCTACGAAGCGGTAATCGCCGCCATTTACCTGGATCGCGGAATCGAAGCCGCCAAAGATTTCGTCCGGCGCGAATTCGCTGCCACCTTGAGCGAAATTGACCCGACCAATCTGACCAAGACCGATTACAAAACTGCGTTGCAGGAACGATTGCAGTCGCACGGGCTGCCGACACCGCATTACGCCATCATCGAAAGCCTGGGGCCGGATCACAATCGCATTTTCCAGATCGAACTGCGCGTCAACGGACTCTGTCTGGCCACTGGCGAAGGAACGACCATCAAAAGCGCCCATCAAGCCGCTGCCGCCATTGCGCTGGACAATCTGGATGAACAGATCGAACGGGTGAAGGAAGTTTCCGCCGTTCAATCTGCTCCTGCTGAAATCAGCATCGAGCCGAGTCAAAACGGTTCCAGCCCAGACACCCAATTCCCAAATGATTGAAGAACCCCGCATAACCAGCCGCCAGTCAATCATTCTTGCCGGTGCGTTATCGCTGTTTGTCTTCGCCGTTTATTACTTCTCCAATCCGCAACCCGGAACGTTTTATGATTACACGCTGCGCATCGCTAGAGCGATGCTCGATGGCGAGCTGGGGCTGAAAGAACAGCCGCCCGACTGGCTGAACGAAATGATTCCGCACAACGGCAAATACTATTCGGCATTTCCGCTCGGCAGCGTGTTGACGATGATGCCGCTGGCTGTTTTGCAAAAACTGCATCTGCTGACACAGTTTCCGGGAACGTTTCTGGCCGCGTTGCTGGCGGCGCTGACAACGCTGCTTGGTTTCATACTCACGGCCAATTACAGCGACAATCCATGGCGACGAAGTTTGCTGGCCTTGTTCCCTGCTCTGGCAACCTGGATGTGGCCCAATCTGGCTTTTGCCGGAGCCTGGCACGTCGCGCTGGGCGTCGCCGTCACGGCGCAACTGGCAGCGCTCTATTTCACGCTGGTCAAACCACAACCGTTTTGTGCCGGTTTCTTTTTTGCGCTGGCATTCGGCAACCGAACCGAAATTCTGCTGTTGGCTCCAGTGATCTTTTACCTGCTTTACAAAACCTGCCAGGAAAAACTGGAAACTCCGCCCAGCTTGCTGAACATCGCTGACCGCTTTGTCGCGGCTCCGATTGCCCTGGGTGTGGCAACGCTGCTGTACAACTACGCGCGGTTCGGTTCCCCTTTCGATTTCGGATACGCGCGAATTCCCGGCGTGCTGGAAGAACCTTGGTATCAACACGGCATCTTTTCGATTTATGCAATCAAGGGAAACGTCCAGGCCATGTTGCTGGAAACCTGGAATCGAGCGCCTGACTTTCCATATTTGTTGCCAACCGGATTCGGCGGTTCGATTTTGCTGAGCTGCCCGTTTCTGCTTTTGCTGTTTCGGCAAGGAACGACTGATGCAAAATTGACCTGGCTGGCTTGGGGCGCAATCGCCGCGCTGACCTTGGTGTTATGGCTGCACGGAAACCCGGGCGGATGGCAGATTTCGTATCGCTACGCGATGGTCTTGCTGCCGTGGATGCTGGTAATTCTGCTGCAAAGTTCGCCGAAGAAAGTCACCCCGCTCGAAATCGTATTGTTTTTACTGTCCGTCGCCATCAACGCATTTTCCACCTGGCTGTTTCTGCGAACCAACTACATCAACTCTTCTTATCAGTAAACAAGAGCGGTATTACTAATCTTGAAGACCGTCGGGTACCGGTGAGCTTCAGCCCGGAAGAGTTTGATGCGCACTGTTCGGAAGGCGATTTCCCTGCAAAAAAAGCCTTTGCCATTCCGTAACGATGCCGGGTAAGATGCGCGCGATGGAAATATCCCACTCTCAATGTTGACGGCACACTGTGAAAGCTTTTGAGAAGTTTTTGGCAAAGTGTTTGTTGGTTATGAGCGAGATCAGATTTCCAGTCGCGCCTGCTCACTAGCATCAACGGTGAATGCGTCTCCGCAGCAGTTCCGGTTTGCGCAGTCGGTAGTTAGAGAGTCGGTAGTTTGCAATTCCAGAAGCAGCTCAGTTCGTCGTCTGTTGGTTCTTTTATTCGCTCAGTCACGATTGCGTTAGCCGGAGACCGTTTCCGCCCGCCAGTGTGCCTGCTTCCCCAGTACTTTAAGAGGAAAATTTATGCCAGTTCGTTTGTACGTTGGTAACCTGCCCTTCAGCGTGACCGAGCAGGATTTGGAAGAAATCTTTGCCCAGGTCGGAACGGTCGAATCCATAAGCATTGTTACAGATCGTGATACGGGACGTTCGCGCGGATTTGCGTTCGTCGAAATGGAAACGCAGGAAGCGGCGGATGCTGCTATCCAGAATTTCCATGGCCGTGAACTCGATGGCCGTGCGTTAACTGTCAACGAAGCGCGTCCGCGTGAAAGCCGTCCGCCTCGTAGCGGTGGTTTCGGCGGCGGTGGCGGCTTTGGTGGCGGCGGTGGTCGCGGTGGCGGCTTCGGCGGTGGTCGTGGCGGCGGCGGTGGTCGCGGCGGCGGCGGCGGTCGTGGCGGTGGTCGTGGTGGAGATCGCGGCGGCTATGATCGGCGCGGCGGCGGAGACCGCGGCGGCGGCTACTAAACCAAATCGCTCATACTCAAACCGCGAATCAGGCAAAAAGACTTTTTGCCTGATTCGCGGTTTTTCTTTTTCGCCAAGCTTCTCTTGATTCCCGCCTTTGCTTGCCAACGTGTAAAATCCGCTGCGGTTTCAAGCAGTCTTTTCTTCTCAAACAATCCAAATCCATTTCGGAGGTTAAGCCCGTGATTTGTCTTCGCCGTCTTTTGTTGTTGTGTCTGATTCTGGTTGTAACGTTGCCGTTTGTGGATTCAAACGCCGATGCTCAGCAATTCAATCAATCCTTTTACCAAAGCATGCGCTGGCGAAACATCGGCCCGTTTCGCGCCGGACGCACTGTCGGCGCGGTCGGCATTCCCAATCAGCCGAATGTGTTTTTCATCGGCGTCAACAACGGAGGAGTCTGGAAAACCACCGACGCCGGGCGCACATGGACTCCGATCTTTGACGACCAGCCGACCGGCTCCATCGGCGACGTCGCTTTGTCGCCCGCCAATCCAAACATCATCTATGTCGGCAGCGGCGAAGGCTTGCCGCTTCGGCCTGACCTTTCTGTCGGCGATGGCATTTACAAATCAACAGACGGCGGCAAAACCTGGCGCAACATGGGATTGAAAGACGGCCAGCAGATTGGCGGCCTCGCGGTTGACGAAAAAAATCCGAATCGCGTTTTTGCAGCAGTGTGTGGTCATCCCTTTGGCCCTAACACTGAACGCGGCGTGTTTCGTTCGCTGGATGGCGGCGATACGTGGCAACGCGTTTTGTACAAAGACGAAAATACCGGAGCGATTCAGGTAACGATTGATCCCACGAATCCGCAGGTGGTTTACGCCGACCTGTTTGAAGTCCGCCACGGCCCCTGGGAAAACGGTTCGTGGCAAGGGCCAGGCAGCGGACTTTATAAATCCACGGACGGCGGAACAACCTGGAAACAATTGACCAAGGGTTTGCCGACCTTCGCGCAAGGTTTGGGAAGAATCGGTTTCGACGTGTCGCGCAGCAATCCGAACATCTTGATGGCGACGGTGGATGCCAACACGCAAACCGGCGGCATTTATCGCAGCGAAGATGGCGGTGAAAGCTGGCGAAAAGTCAGCAACGAAGCTCGTACCTGGGGACGCGGCAGCGACTTTGCTGAAATCAAAATCCATCCGAAAAACCCTGATGTTGTTTTTGTCGGCAACACGGCTTCGTACAAATCCACAGACGGCGGCAAGACCTTCACTTCGATCAAAGGCGCTCCGGGCGGGGACGATTACCACCGCATGTGGATCAACCCGCTTCAGCCTGACGTGATGATTTTCGCCACCGATCAAGGCGCAACCATCACCGTCAACGGCGGAGAAACCTGGAGCAGTTGGTACAACCAGCCTACGGCGCAGATGTATCACGTCATCACAGACAATCGCTGGCCTTACTGGGTTTACAGCGGTCAGCAGGAAAGCGGTTCAGCAGCGGTCATCAGCCGAAGCGATTACGGCGCAATCACCTGGCGCGATTGGCGCACCGTCGGCGTTGACGAATACGGTTACGCCGCGCCTGATCCATTGAACCCCGACATCACTTACGGCGGCAGGATTACTCGTTACGATTGGAAAACCGGCCAGGTGCAAAACATCGCTCCCGAAGCCTTGCGCAGCGGGAAATACAGAACCTTGCGCACGATGCCGGTCATCTTTTCGCCTGTAGACAAAAAGACGCTTTATTTCGCGACCAATGTTTTGTGGAAAACGCTGAACGGCGGCCAGAGTTGGGAAATCATCAGTCCCGATTTGAGCCGCGAAACTTACGACGTGCCCGAAGTCGTCGGCAAATACCGCACGCCGGAAATGGCGACCATGCCGCGCCGAGGTGTCATTTACACCGTCGCGCCTTCGCACAAAAGTTTGAACACCATCTGGGCTGGAACCGATGACGGTTTGATTCACCTGACACGCGACGGCGGCAAGAACTGGACGAACATCACGCCGCCGGATTTGAAATCCTGGATGAAAGTGTCGCTGATGGACGCCGGACATTTTGACGACGACACGGCTTACGCGGCGATTAACACGCTCAGGATTGACGATTTGCGCCCGCACATTTACCGCACGCGCGACGGCGGCAAAACGTGGAAGCATATTACCAATGGCATTCCGAACGGAACCATCGTCAACGTCGTCCGCGAAGACCCTCAACGCAAAGGCTTGCTGTTTGCCGGAACCGAACAAGCCGTGTTCGTCAGCTTCGACGACGGAGAAAACTGGCAATCGTTGCGGCTGAATATGCCCGCGACTTCGATCCGCGACTTGGTTATCAAAGACAACGACATCGTCGTCGGCACGCACGGGCGCAGTTTCTGGATTCTGGACGACATCACTTCGCTGCGTCAGTTGACGCCTGAAGTGGCCAACGCCGCGTCACACTTGTTCAAACCGCAAACGGCAATTCGCGTCCGCCGCAGCTTGAACACAGACACGCCGATTCCTCCCGAAGAGCCGATGGGCGAAAACCCGCCCGACGGCGCGATCATCAATTACTGGCTGAAAGCCGACGCCCGCGGAGTGACGCTGGAAGTGTTGGACAAAAGCGGCAAACTGGTTCGGCGTTATTCGAGCGCCGATCCGCCCGAACAGATTGACGTGAACCAGCAACCGCATCCGACTTACTGGATGCGCCCGCAGCAAACGCTTTCGGCCAAATCGGGAATGCAGCGTTGGGTGTGGGATTTGCGCTACGCCGCGCCTGCAGGTTTTGCGCGCAGTTATTCGATCAACGCGATTTACCGCAACACGCCGCCTTCGCCCGAAGGCCCGCTCGTTCATCCCGGAGAATACCAATTGCGATTGACCGTTGATGGCAAAGCGCAAACGCAAACTTTGATGGTGAAAATGGATCCGCGCGTGACCGCGCCCGCCGAAGCTTTGCAGCAGCAAAACACGCTTTCCATGCAATGTTACGAAGGCATCGCGCAGATTCGCGGCATCCAAGCCGAAGTCCGCAAGCTGCGCGACCAACTCAAGGCTCGCCGCGAAGACGCCGCCAAAAACACTTTGGCCGGTTTGGCAAACGCCGCCGATGAACTCGACAAAAAAGCTTCTGCGCTGGAAGGCCGCAGCGCTGGCCTGGACTTTTTCGGCGTCAGCAACCGCGAACCCGGCTTGGCCGGCATCGCCAACGGCTTTTTGTCGCTGATGAACCTGCTGCAAGGAGCCGACGCCGCGCCGACTTCGCAAGCCACAGCCGCTGTCGCAGACCAAACCCGTACCTTGAAAGAATTGCTGGCTCGCTGGGAAGAATTGAAAAGCAAAGAGGTGAAGTCGTTGAACGACCAACTCAGCAGAGCGAATTTGCCAGTGGTGACGATGTAGTTTTAGATGTGTGGCAATTTTGTAAATTGCCACACATCTGCCATAGAATCCTGCCCTCAAGGAGAGACAAATATGGCTGTGAGAGCAAAACAGATTCGAGAGGTTTCGCGTTTGCCGGAATTGGTCATTGAAGAGTTCGGCGGGCGTGAATATGCCTACGTTCCGCTAGGCGAATATGTGGTGGCTGCTCGCGGAGTTTGCAGCGGAAGGCCTACGATCAAATACACACGCCTGGACGCGCGGCACATCATCGGAATGCTGCGTGCTGGAGAATTGCCAGAGCAAATTGCACGCAATCACAACATCTCAGCTGCCGCCATTGCCGAAGTTGAAAAACTGGCAGGCGTTTATGATTACGAACTCAGCTACGCATGATTGTGCTGGATGAACAATTGAATGACCCGTCGCTGATCAAGGCCATCAACCGTTGGTATTCCGGTTCTGTTATTACGATTAACGACGTTCGCCCCAGCACGCAAATTCACGACGATGTGATTGCCGCGTTGCTGCATCACCTGAAAAGCCCCATCTTCGTCACTATCAACTACACGGATTTCTGGCGCAAAATTCCTGCTCATCGGAACTATTGTGCGATCTGTCTGAAGCTTTCTTCCGAAAGGAAAAAAGAAGTCTCCAACGTTTTGCGTGAATTGCTGAGCCTGGAACAATTCAACACGAGCCGGAAGTTGATGGGAAAAGTCATTTCAGTCAGCGAAGGAGTCGTGCGCTATTACGAATGATCTGGAGATTTTACTTTGGACAAGCCAACAATCTTCATCAGCTACAGCCACAAAGACGAAGTCTGGAAAGATCGGCTGCGCCCGCATCTACAAGCTCTGGAACTGGACGACCGCATCGTCGTGTGGGACGACCGCAAAATTGATGCGGGCGACACCTGGTATCCCGAAATCAAAGACGCCATCAACCGCGCGCGCGTCGCTGTTTGTTGATATCCCCTGATTTCCTTGCTTCCAAATTCTGCGTCAAAGAAGAAATCCCTGCATTTCTGCAACGCCAGCGAATTGCTGGGTCGTTATCTGAAGAGATTTGCCAGGAAGGGAATAAAGAATAGTGCTATGCACACAACCAAATATGTGGTGACCGAACATGCCATTGTCACAATACGGAGTTCATCGCTGCGCGTCTGAAAGCGATCTGTTCTAGCACCATAGCTAACGTAACAGGCCGCTAGAAAACCAAATAGATAAAAGAATGCTGTAATTGTCAGGCCTCGATTAGAAGTGATAATCCCGATTTTTACCGCAACGGAGAGAAATGCTCCATATAGGGTTCCAAGTATAAACGGTGCCTTTGAACCCCAAAAAAATGAATGTTGAATCGAGATACGGCGCATTTGGCCTGCAACGCAAAAAATCACCAAAACTGCGGATATAGGTTTCCAGATAAACCAGCCAATGGCGGCAAAGATCATGTGCCCCGATACTGAGGAGAAAACATCGTTCCGATTCACCGGCTTTACTATTTCACGCATTTTTTTCTGGGTCATCTATCCCAGAGATGTCAAACTCCTCCGCCAGCAGGCTTTTGGGAGTATTAAGTTCTCTTTCTTCCATGGTTAACTCCTTGGGGCAAACTTCCACTGAGACTGAGGCGGAAGCATTGATCAACATTTTGTTATTGGGGCGGACATCACTGAAAAACTTTATGGGAACCAGAGCGTGGCGAAGTATAAGTTCGTGATTGAAAAGATACATTTGATTTGCGGAGAAATCACTACTTTTCTTAGGCGAAGTAAGAGGCGACGCAATTCGACCATTTGCACGTAATCTGGCCGAAGCCTTCACCATTGCCGAACGCGGAGAGATGCGCTTGCATCTGGCCGATTGTTATCTGGAATTCGCTCGACTGAGCCTGGCCACGGGCGACCGCGATTCGGCGCGCAAGGCTTGGGAGACGGCCAAAACAATGATCGAAGAGATGGGCTACCATCGGCGGGATAGCGAAGTGGCGGAACTGAGTGCGGCTTTGGGAACGTCAAAGACCGAATGAAGAAAGCGGATTCACGCATCCGGTTTTCTCCGTTTATAATCGCCGCCGAGGTAAAAGATTATGGAAACTGCCTATATTGTAACTGGGACACTTACTGACGAGCATACGGTGACGTTGGATGAAGCGTTGCCTTTGTCTCAAGGAAAAGTTCGGTTGTCAGTGGAACCGATTGAGTCTGCACCCAAGCGTCCGCACGATGAAGTTATTGCGGAAATTTGGGCACGACAACAAGCGCGTGGCCATCAGCCGCGCACGCGTGAAGAAATTGACGCAGATATTCAGGCTGAACGCGATAGCTGGAACGATTGATCATGCGCTATTACCTGGATGCTGCTCCAATTATCTATCTAATTGAACAACGTCAGCCATCTGCTGGATCAGTTCGTAGCAAGTTGGCTGCGACTGGAATCGTTCACATCACCAGCGAGCTGGCGCGACTGGAATGCAGAGTTAAACCAATACACGATGGCAATCAAATTCTACTGAGGGATTTTGACGATTACTTCAGCAATACGATTGCCGAGGTTGTACCGCTGACCCGTGATGTGGTTGATAAAGCGACTGAAATTCGTGCGCAGTTCAATTTCAAAACTCCTGATTCTCTGCATTTGGCTGCTGCCGTGGTTTCCAACTGCGATGTTTTTCTGACCAACGATCAACGGCTCAATCGCTTTACCGGAATCACCATCGAAATCGTGTAGCTCCGCCAGCCATCTTCAAAACTTATGCGAATACTCACACTCAATGTAAATGGCATTCGTTCTGCGACAGCCAAAGGCGTCGTTTCCTGGCTGGCTGAAAGCGGCGCAGACGTGATTTGTCTTCAAGAAGTGCGAGCGTTGCCCGATCAAATTCCGCAGGAGTGGCAGAAGCTTGGCTATCACGCGGAATGGTATCCGGCGGAAAAGCCCGGCTACAGCGGAGTCGCCGTGCTCTCCAAGACCAAGCCGAAAAAAGTCACACGCGGCATCAATTGCGTCTACGATTGCGAAGGCCGCGTGCTGCAAGCCGACTTCGGCAACGTCAGCGTGGTTTCGACCTACATTCCTTCGGGAACCAGCAGCCCGGAGCGGCTGGCCATCAAGCTGAAGTTCATGGATGAATTTTTGGCGCATTGCCAGCGGCTGCGCAAAAGCAAACGCGAGGTTGTCTTTTGCGGAGATTTCAATGTCGCGCATCAGCAGATTGATTTGAAAAACTGGCGCAGCAATCAAAAGAACTCCGGTTTTTTGCCCGAAGAGCGCGAATGGCTGACGCGCTTTTTGGAAGTCGGTTATCACGACACGTTTCGCCAGTTGGTCGGCCCCGAAGCCGTGCATTATTCGTGGTGGTCGAATCGCGGCAACGCGCGCGCCAACAACGTAGGCTGGCGGCTGGATTATCACTTCACGACGCCGAAGCTGAACAAAGTCGCCCATTCGCCCAGAATTTATACCGACCAGTTTTTTTCCGATCACGCTCCGGTCGTGATTGATTACGATGTGTAGTTCGCAAGTCACGCGCGTATAATCCCGCCGCACGTTTCATTTCATCCGCACTAAATCCATTGGAGGCCAAGCATGTCTACTCGACGAAATTTTCTCAGAAGGTTTGCCCGGGCTGGAGCCGCAAGCGTCATCGCCGCCAGCTTCAATGAAAAAGGAATCGCTCACGCGATTGACGCGACGCGTTTTGTGTCTGGCCGCGCGCCGGACGATGTGGCCATGGACGAAGATTTCTGGTTGGAGATTCAACGCGCCTTCACGGTGGATCGCACGTTGATCAATTTGAACAACGGCGGCGTTTCGCCTTCGCCAAAAGTCGTGCAGGAAGCCATGCGGCGGTATCTGGAATATTCCAATTCCGCGCCGGTGTACACGATGTGGCGGCATCTTGATCCGCAAATCGAAAGCGTTCGTCGGCGACTGGCGCTGAATTTCGGTTGCGATATGGAAGAAATCGCCATCACGCGCAACGCCAGCGAATCGCTGGAAAATTGCCAGTTCGGCATTGACCTGAAACCCGGCGACGAAGTGCTGACCACCAACCAGGATTACCCGCGCATGTTGAGCACCTGGAAACAGCGCGAACGCCGCGAAGGCATCAAGCTGCGGCAAATTTCGATTCCTGTTCCGGCCACGCACGATCAAATCTTCGAAGCGTTTGAAAAAGCCATTTCGCCGAAAACCAAAATCATTCACTTCTGCCACATCACCAATTTGTCGGGGCAGATTTATCCGGTCAAACGCATTGTGCAGATGGCGCGCGCGCGTGGCATCGAAACCATCGTTGACGGCGCTCACGCCTACGCGCATTTCCCGTTCAAACACGCCGATCTGGATTGTGATTATTACGGCAGCAGTTTGCACAAATGGTTGACGGCGCCGTTCGGAACCGGGTTGCTTTACGTTCGCAAAAACAAGATTGCGCAAACCTGGTCGCTGATGGGTTCGATGGAAGAAAGCAATGCCAACATACGCAAGTTCGAAGAGATCGGCACGCACCCGTCGGCCAACGCGCTGGCGATTAACGAAGCTCTGGATTTTCACGAAGGCATCGGCGCGGAACGAAAAGCCGCTCGATTGCGGTATCTGTATCAACGTTGGGCGCGGCGCATTGAAGGCAAAAAAGGCGTGAAGCTGTTGACCAGCTTCGATCCGAAACTGGGATGCGGATTGACGCTGGTGAATATAGCAGGCGTTGATCCGATCAAACTGTCCGGCTATTTGCAGACCGAATACCGCATCATTTCTACGGTCATCAAACATCCGGAATTCGAAGGATTGCGCGTCACGCCGAACGTGTACACGACGTTGCGCGACATAGACATCTTTGCCGAAGCGATGGAAAAGGTGGTTGAAAAAGGATTGCCTGCTTGATCCTAAGCGCGCTCAACCACCGCCGACAAAATGGACGATTTCGAGTTTGTCGTTGGCTAGCAAACGGGTTTCAGCCCAAGCCGCGCGCGGCAAAATGGAAAGATTGAGTTCAATGGCCAGCCGTCCGGCGCTCAGTTCCAGCGACGCGACCAGATCGGCGACGCTGAATCCTGATGCGACGGTGCGCGGTTCGCCATTGATGAAAATTTCGATGGTAGATGGTTCATTCACGGTCGGCATTATCCGCCAGCCCCAGCTTGCTTCTCAAGATCACGCCATCATCACAGAGGTATCGTCATGAGCACACCAGCAAAAGAACTCGCACGCCAGATCAATTCGCAAACTGTCGAACAGGGACGCGAAGAGTTGAACGCCTGGGAGCGCAGTCAACCGACAAACTTTTATGAAACAGATCGTCATCTGCAAAACCTGCTGGCGATGTTGTGGGGCGAAGAGCGATTGAAGCTTCACGCTCCGCAACTGTCGAAATTCGGGCACGAAGCCGCAACGATTGTGGATGCCGCGGCGCGTCGAGCGAATCAGGCGGAAAATTTGCCGCAACTGGATCGCTTTTCGGTAACGGGTGAACGCACGGAAAATTTGCTGCAATCACAGGATCATCACATTGCCGGTCGGCACATTTACGGTTCGGGAGTGATGTCGGCTTACAGTCAGCCGGAAAGCAATCTGCTGGCAATGGCCTTGTTTTACCTGTCTTCCTACAACGGCGAAGCCGGTCACAATTGCCCTGTTTCCTGCACCGCCGGAATCATCAAAACCCTGCAACACGTCGGCAACGAAGAATTGAAGGCGAAGTATCTGCCGGGTTTGCTCAATGCGGATTACGATCAACTGCTGCACGGCGCGCAGTTTTTGACCGAAGTGCAAGGCGGTTCGGATGTCGGCGCAAATGCATGCACGGCTATTATGCTCGACGCCAAAACGAATCGCTGGCTGATCAACGGCGAAAAATGGTTTTGCTCGAACGCTTCGGCGGATTTGATTTTGATGACCGCGCGTCCGATTGGCGCTCCAACGGGAACCAAAGGTCTGGGATTGTTTCTGGTTCCGCGCCGATTGGACGATGGAACTTTGAATGGAATTTACCTGCGACGTTTGAAAGACAAACTCGGCACGAAATCCATGGCGACTGCTGAAATGGATTTCAAAGACGCAATCGGTTATCAAATCGGCGAAATGGGCGAAGGTTTTTTGCATGCGATGAATTTTGTCATCAACACGTCGCGGCTCTACAACGCGGTCGGTTCCGCCGGAGCCGCTCGTCGCGCTTACGTCATCGCCTGGACTTACGCGCAACATCGTCGAGCCTTCGGCACGCCGATCAAAAGCTTTCCATTGATTCAACAAGTCTTGGCCGAAATGAAATCCGAAACAACGGCGATCACTTCCGGCAGTTTGTATCTGGCGCATCTGCGCGACGTAATTGAAAGCGGGCGGGCCGATGACACTGTGAAAAAGTTTTTCCGGTTGGTCATCAATCTGAACAAATATCGCAGTTCGATTTCGGCGACCGATGTCATTCGCAAAGGCATTGAAGTTTTGGGCGGCAATGGCGCGATGGAAAACTTTTCCGTTTTGCCGCGGTTGCTGCGCGATTCCGTAGTCTTTGAAGCGTGGGAAGGCGCGCACGGGACATTGATCGCGCAATCGGTGCGCGATTGCCAGCGACATCAACTCCACGCTGCCTGCGGCGAACACTTGAAACAAATGTTCGCTTCGCTCAATGACGCAACGTGGAAAACACGCGGCCTGGCGAAAGTGGAAGAATTGCTCGGCGAGTTTGAAACGGCGTTGACGCTGGATGAATTTTCCGCCGGAGTCGTGTTCCGCGACCTGGCGGACAAATTGATTTATCTGTTTTACGCGGCTCGGCTGGCGATTGAAGCCGGTCACAGCAATGATGCTGAAACCACGAACATAGCTGAATGGCTCTGGCAAAATCGCGTCGAACGTTCGGCAAAGAAAATTTCAGCAAACTATCTGCGACTAATTCAAGAAATCAGTTCATCACTTTGAAACATAAAGCCGCAGATTACGCAGATCAACGCGGATTGAAACTTTTGTTTGCATTCACTTTTTTGGCCTGAAGTTATTTTGGGCATAGCTTGCAAACTCAATGTTCGATTTGCGCCTTTCAGTTCTGATCCGCGTTTGTCTGCGTTTATCTGTGGCTGAAATCATCAGGAGACATCATGCGACTTGGATTGAATGTGGGATATTGGGGAGCTTCGCCTGTGGACAATGTGGCTCTGGCGCAGGAGGCCGACCGTCTTGGATTTCACTCGGTCTGGACGGCAGAAGCTTATGGGTCGGACGCCGTCAGCCCGCTGGTCTGGTTGGCGGCAAAGACCGAAAAGATCAATGTCGGAACGGCGATTATGCAAATGACGGCTCGCGTTCCGGCAATGACGGCGGCAACGGCAATGACGATTGATTTGCTGACGCAAGGTCGCATGCTGGTCGGCATAGGCGCTTCAGGCCCGCAAGTCGTAGAAGGCTGGCACGGCGTGCCTTACGGCAAACCGGTCACGCGCGCGCGCGAATACGTCGAAATCATGCGAACCATCTGGAAACGCGAACAGCCGCTGGAATTCCACGGCGAGCATTACGACATTCCCTGCAAAGGCGGCACCGGATTGGGCAAACCGCTCAAATCCATCATTCATCCGTTCCGCAACAGCATTCCGATTTATCTGGCTGCGGTTGGACCGAAAAACGTAGCGCTGGCGGCGGAAATCGCCGACGGATGGTTGCCCATTTTCTTTTCCCCGGAAAGAGTGCCGGTTTACCGCGAATGGCTGGACGAAGGTTTTGCCAAAGCAGGCACAGCGAAAGACCTGGCGAATTTCGACATCGCGCCGACGGTTCATATTGTGATGGGCGACGACGTGGCCGCTTGCCGCAACCAGATCAAACCGCAACTGGCGCTTTACATCGGCGGCATGGGAGCGAAGGGGAAAAACTTTTATTACGATATCGCCTGCCGTTACGGTTATCAGGAAGCCGCCGACAAAATTCAGGAGTTCTACCTGACAGGCAAAAAGATGGAAGCTATCGGTGCTGTGCCTGATGCTCTGGTTGATGAAGTTGCGCTGTGCGGCCCGAAAGAACGCATCGCCGAACGTCTGGCTGCCTGGAAAACTTGCGGCATTACGACGATGATCTGCGGAACTTCGGACATCAATACTTTGCGAACTATTGCGGAGTTAGCAATATAAGCAACACGATGGCAAGAACGACAAGCTCAATTTCGAAAGCGCGATCCTACGAAGAAATGGCAGATTTCTGGGACTCGCACGACACAACCGATTTCTGGCAGTTGACCAAACCAGTCAACTTTACAGTCAACATACAATCTGAAGTCTGTTACTTCCGATTGGAAAATTCGCTGGCTGAAAAGCTTCAAGCAGTGGCTCAAATGCGAGGCGTTTCACCAGAAACTTTGCTCAATCTTTGGGTTCAGGAACATCTGCAAAAAGAAGCGGCATAACGATTCAAAATACGAAGGAGAAAATTCATGGCCTCAGTAATTCCCGAAAAATACCTTGACCTGTTTGACAAGAAAGTCTTCGCCGGATTGGCGACCTTGATGCCGGGCGGTTCGCCGCAGGTGACTCCGGTTTGGATTGATTACGACGGCGAAAATGTCGTCTTCAACACTGCCGTCGGTCGTCAGAAAGACAAAAACCTGCAAGCCGACGGGCGCGTGGCGTTGTCGCTGACCGATCCGGAAAATCCATATCGGTATTTGGAAGTGCGCGGCACCGTCGTTGAACGCACCCTGGATGGCGCAGACGATCACATCAACAAGATGGCCAAGAAATATATCGGCCAGGATGTGTATCCGTTCCGGCAGCCGGGCGAAGTCCGCGTGATTTACAAAATAAAGCCGGAACGCACCACTTCGATGGGATAGACAACAACTTCAAACTCCCCCGCCAATGGAAATTTATGAAGTACATCTTTTGGTTGGCTTGTGGCGTCGTGCTGTTCGGCGCGGGCGGGGAAGCATTGGCGGCGACGTATTATGTTGCGCCAAATGGAAACAACAATAATCCGGGAACGGCGGCTCAACCGTGGGCGACATTGCAAAAGGCGGTTGACGCCGTCGCGCCGGGCGATGTCATCATCGTCCGCGCAGGAACTTATGCCGGGTGTCGCGTCGGTAAATCCGGCACAGCCAATTCGCCCATCACACTGAAAGCCGACGCGGGCGCTCGTCCGCTCATCAATTCTCTGGCCTCCACCAATCGCCATCAAAGCCTGATCGAAGTGGAAAACTTCAGCTTGCGCGTCAGTTACTGGATCATTGACGGCTTTGAAATCACCGGAGCTCCACGCCACGGCGTAGACATTCGCAACGCCGATTACATCACCGTGCAAAATTGTTTTTCGCATCACAACGGTTCGACGAGCGTACGCGGCGACGGAATTTTTCTGGGTTTCGCCGAACGCCCGACGCTGCAATTCAACGAACTGTCGTACAACAGCGAACATGGGTTGTATCACAGCAACAGCGCCGATTACCCGACCATACGCGGCAACCGTTTGCATCACAACGCGAACGCAGGCATTCACATCAACGGCGATTTGTCGCAAGGCGGCGACGGCGTCATTTCCTTCGGCTTGATCGAAAAGAACGTGATCTGGGAAAACGGCGCGGGCGGAGGTTCCGGCATCAACTGCGACGGATTGTCAGACAGCATCATTCGCAACAATTTGCTGTTTGCCAATCGCGCTTCGGGAATCTCGCTGTATGCGATTGACGCGGCGGCGGGTTCCAGCCGCAACCAGATTTTGCACAACACGATCATTCAGGCTTCAAACGGACGCTGGTGTTTGAACATTCCAGTCGCGGACGGCGTCGCTTCGCCAACGGGCAACGTCGTCAAAAACAACATCTTCATTCATCCCGGCACGCGCGGTTCGATTGTCAGTTACAGCGCGTCGGCGTTACAGAGCGATTACAACATCCTGGTCAACCGCTTCAGCCTGAACGATGGCAACACGATCATCGCGCTTGCAGCGTGGCAAGCCACCGGACAGGATCAGCATTCCGCTGTGTCCACGTCGGAAACTCTGTTCGCCGATGTCGCCTCCAATAACTATCGGCTGAAAACGGGTTCACCTGCGTTGAATGCCGGGGCGACCGTCTCCGTCGCCGAAGACGCCGACGGAGTTCCCCGCCCGCAAGGTCCCGCCGCAGACATTGGTTGTTACGAAACAGCGGCGAGTTCTGCGGCTCACGTTTCAGCGGCCAACTATCGCGGCGTGACGCTTGCGCCGGAATCAATCATCGCCGCGTTTGGCAGCAATATGGCCACGGCGACGTTGTCGGCCACGACGGTTCCCTTGCCGACAACCTTGGCGGGAACTTCGGTCAAAGTCCGCGACGCGTTTGGAACCGAACGATTCGCGCCATTGTTTTTTGTTTCGCCAACACAGGTCAATTACCAGATTCCGGCGGGAACGGCGAATGGAGCGGCTTCGATTGTCATCGCGGCGACAAACAGTCAGGCATCGCAAACCGCCATCCAAATCGCTTCGGTTGCGCCGGGGTTGTTTACCGCCGACGCCAGCGGGCGAGGTTTGGCAGCAGCCTATGTTTTGCGAATCAAGGCCGACGGTTCGCAAAGCTCCGAACCCATTGCGCAATTCGATTCGACGCAAAACCAGTTTGTCGCTCGCCCCATTGATCTCGGCGCGGCGACCGATCAAGTCTTCCTGATTTTGTTTGGCAACGGTTTGCGGTATCGCAGTTCGCTGACGGCAGTCGGCGCTCAAGTAGGAGGCGCGGCAGTCACAGTCGGATATGCAGGCGTGCAGGGAGATTTCATTGGCCTCGATCAAGTCAATTTGCTGTTGCCCAAATCTCTGGCCGGACGCGGCGAAGTGGATGTCACGCTGACGATTGACGGGCAAGCTGCGAACTCCGTCAAAGTCACAATCAAATAATCCTTCCGGGCGTTCCATTGACAGCATGCAGAGTGAGGATTATGGTTCGCCCGTCTCACCTCAATCTCAAGTCTTATGTTTTGGGCTTGAACAGCAAACGCCGCTGACGCGTTTGCGAATGGCTTGTTATTGAAAAAGCCGTCAGGGAATTTCACAACCACAGAACCATAATTTTTCGACACTAGGAGGTCATATGCTCACAGGGCCTTTGAATGACTTACCGGCCTTTCTCGGTTTTGCATTGCAGGGCGATTGGCTGGCGGTGCCGTCAGCCGACGATCTGTTCCGTATGTTGTTACGTTGGAGTCATTTTGTTTTCGGAATCGCTTGGATTGGACTGCTGTATTTTTTCAATCTGGTCAATGTGCCGCTGATGAAGGAACTGGATGCCCCCACCAAAGGCAAGGTCATCCCCAAATTGATGCCCAAGGCGCTGTACTTTTTCCGCTGGGGAGCAGTGGGAACAGTCTTGGTGGGATTGATTTATTACGCCATCTATATCATCCCATCGGATGCTCAGGCTGCCGGAGCCGGGTATCATTCCTGGCTGGGAATCTGGCTGGTGATCGTGCTGGTGACTTATGCCATCATTTACCCGCTGATCCACAAGATCAATGACGGGCGAGCGCTGGCGGCCTGCATCGCCGTTCTGGTCATCATCATGTCCTGCGTGATGATTTACCTGTTCAAAGGCAATAAGACCATAGCCATCGGAATCGGCGGAGGTTTGGGCGTCATCATGATGCTCAACGTCTGGGGCATCATCTGGCGTTATCAGAAAAAGATCATTGCCTGGACGGTTGACAACGCCGACAACGGAACTCCGATTCCGGCGGAATCCGCTCAACTCGCCCGCAAAGTCTTCCTGGCTTCACGCACCAATGCCTGGTTGTCGTTGCCGATGTTGTTGTTGATGGGTGTTTCGCACGGCGATTACATCATGTTCATCAAATGATTTCTTACCTGAGTGGAACAGGCAACATCGCTTGTTCCACTCCTCCTTCCTGCCGCAATTCCCGCCTCGTTTGTTCAGACTCCATTCAGCGGCTAAGATGCCTGCACGGGTGCATTCTCACCCATATCATTCCAACACAATTTTCATGGAGGTAACGAATGGCGCAAATCGCCAATCAATCATACGCAGCGAAGACTTTTAACCTGAGCAACTTGAGCGGAATCTCCGACAAAACCTTGCAGATTCACTTCAAGCTTTACGAAGGATACGTGACCAACACGAACATCCTGAATGAAAAGATCGCCGACCTTTCCAAAGGCGACATCACGGCGAACGAAATGCCCGTGTATTCCGAACTGACTCGCCGGTTGGGATTTGAATACAACGGAATGGTCTTGCACGAATACTACTTCGGCAATTTGAAAAGCGGCGGCAGCGGCGACGCCGACAAGGCTTCGGCGTTTTTCAAAGCGACAGAAGCGAATTTCGGCAGCTATGAAAACTGGAAAAAGAATTTCCTGACCGTTGGCAAAATGCGCGGAGTCGGTTGGGCGGCTTGTTACCAAGACCCGGCAACCGGACGATTGTCGAATCACTGGATCAATCTGCACGAAACCGGCAACGTCGCCGGATTCAACCCGGTGCTGATTATGGATGTTTGGGAACATGCCTTCCTTCTGGATTACGCGCCGGCAGATCGTCCGAAATATATCGAAGCTTTTTTCCAGAACATTGACTGGGATGCGGTCAATGCTCGCCTGAAATAATGGGGTACACAGCCTGGGTACGCAGTGCTTCCAGCCTGCGGTCTTGCGGAATTCACCCGACGGTTTTGACCCGACGGTTTGGACCCGACGGTTTTGAAAAGATAGTTTGCCAAGACCGCGAGCCTGAGGCGTCGCGTACCCAGGTTCCCGCTAAGTTTCAGCTTTGCAACACTTGCCGGATTGGCTTAACCAAGCCACCTCTTGAGCCATCAAAACTGCCCGACAAGAACATTCTCTTTATCGGTCAGCACTTACAAGAAACCACAATATATTGTTGAGAAACGTGATTGACAATCCGTATATGGTGGGACTATATTTTGCGCCGCTCAACACTAACAAAACAGGTAATTCATCCTGGCTCAACGCTTTCTCAGCACAAACTTCAGAAGCGGCTTGAGTCTTGAAATGCCGGGTTGTCTAAACTTCGGCTACGGATCTGTGTTGCCATAACCTTCATGAATCCGGTACTGAATTCCTCTTTGTTCGAGACTGCAAACTAGAGTTTCTTTCAATCTCCAACACAGCTTTGCTCTTTGTCGGTTTTGCCGGGGAAGGGAGAACCGACGTTTCCAACAACCAACCCAAAAAGTAATCGAAGGAAGTAGACAAGCCATGAGCGCAAGCAGACAACAAATCGTTCAATTTGCCAGCCCCGCAACCAAAACCCCGTTAGGGATCAACGCGCAACGAGTCGTTGCCAAACGCTATTCGCTGAAAGACCTGCAAGGCAATCCGCTGGAAACCTGGGATGACATCACACGTCGAGTTGTTTCACATGTCGCCAAAGCCGAAACCAATCCGCGCCGTTACGAAGAGTTCATGTTGAACATGCTGCGATTGATGCACGAACGCGCGTTCATTCCCAACACACCGTGTCTGGTGAATGCCGGAAAACCCAAAGGCCAGTTGGCCGCCTGCTTTGTGTTGCCCGTGCCCGATTCACTGGACGGCATCATGGAGCACGCCAAATACTGCGCTTTGATTCACCAATCAGGCGGCGGAACCGGCATGACGTATGAACGGCTTCGCCCGGCGGGCACTCCCGTCGGCGAAGGTCGCGGCATGGCTTCCGGCCCGGTGTCGTTTATGCAGATCGTCAACACTATGACCGAAACCGTCAAACAAGGCGGCGTTCGTCGCGGTGCGAACATGGGCATTCTGGCCGTTGGCCATCCCGACATTCTGCGATTCATCCACGCCAAAAACGACCAGAAGAGCCTGACTAACTTCAACATCTCCGTCACGGTCAGCGACAAGTTTCTGCAAGCGGTTGAAAACAACGAATGGTTCCAGACTGAATTCAACGGCAAGCCGTGGGATATGCCGATTTTTGACCCCAAAGCGCCCAACTTAGAAGGTGGCGAAGGCGGCGATTACACCTACAAAGGCCAGAAACCTCCGAAGCCAGGAATGGTCTTTGCGCCCGACATTTGGGAGCGCATCATTTCGTCCACGCATCGCTGGGCAGAACCGGGCATCATCTTCATTGACAACGTCAACCGCCACAATCCGCTGCGCAATTCGATGGGACTGAAAAAGGCATCAAACCCCTGTGCCGAACAGATGCTGCACGATTACAACGCCTGCAATCTGGGTTCGATTGATGTGGCCAAGTATTACGACGAAGCGACCGACGACGTGGACTGGGATCGCTTTTCCAATGACATTTACTGGTCGGTGCGCTTTCTGGACAACGTGATTGACACCTGCGATTGGCCGCTGACGCAGATTCACGACACGGTTCATCGCACTCGCCCTGTTGGATTGGGAATCATGGGCTTCGCCGATCTGTGTTTGCAGAAAAAAATCAGCTACGGCAGCGAAGAATCCGCGTTGCTGGCCGACCGGATGATGGACTTTTTCCGCAGGGAATCCTGGCGCGCGTCCCTGGCGATTGGCGCGGAAAAAGGCGTGATGCCCGAATTCGAGCCGAACCGCGATCTGTACGAAGACCTGATTTACAACGAGGTCGGGTTGGATCGTTCGATTCCGTTGACTCCGCGCAATTACGAAGTCACAACTGTCGCGCCGACCGGAACGATTTCGCTGGTGGCGGAAACCAGTTCCGGTTGCGAACCGAATTTCTCTTACGCCTACGTTCGCCGCGATACGCTGGGCACCCGCACTTACGCGCATCCGATTGCTGCCAAAGCTCTGGGCATCAAACTCGACAATTCCGATCCGGCTTCGATTGAAAAGGCTGCGGCCTACATCGTCGAAAACCGCGACAAGCTGCCAGAATACTTTGTGGACGCGATGACGCTCGATCCCGATCATCACTTGCGCGTGCTGAAAGCGTTCCAGGATCACGTGGACAATTCGATCTCAAAAACCGTCAACGCGCCTTCCAGCTACTCGGTCGAAGACACCGACCGCGTGCATCGTCTGGCTTGGAAAATGGGCGTCAAAGCCGTCAGCTATTACCGCGACGGTTCGCGCGATGGCCAGGTGCTGACCGCCGTCAGCGCTGAAAAAACCGCTGAAGCCAAAGCCGAAACCAAGCCTGAAGTCAAAATTGAAACCGGGTCTGAAGCGGCTCAGGCTGCACATCAAGGCACGTTGGCGGTTCACGAAACGTTGCCGCGTTTGGAGAGACCGCGCGAACTGTCCGGTTCAACCTGGCAGGTTTCATTCGATCACCAAAACCTGTACGTAACGGTCAACCACGATGGCACGCGCGTGCTGGAAGTTTTCGCCACCGGTGGAGGTCTTTCGGTTTCCGTAGGCTTGCTGGCGTCGAAAATGTTGCGTGGCGGGTTTGAACCCGAAGAAGTTGCGGCCAGTTTGAACAAGGTCATCGGCAATCATTCGATCTGGTTCAACGCGCGGCTCTGCACTTCGCCGGAACAAGTCGTCGCCGAATGCATCATGCTGACCAAACGCCGTTTGATGCAGCAGCCCGATTCCGCTCGCGAAGCCGCCAAAATGGCGATGGCTCAATCTGCCAGTAAGGTAGAGACGCAAAATCTTGCGTCTCTACCTTCAGCGGGCAACGTCGTTCCGATGAAACCGGCGACGATTGATTCCAAGAAAGTCATCACCGCCTGTCCCGAATGCAGCAGCAACCAGATCGAATATGCTGGCGGCTGTTACACCTGCCGGGACTGCGGATTTTCGAAGTGTGTTTAACGACAGCGTGTGAAGTACTCATCCACGAAGTTGCACGAAAAAACACGAAGGCCAATAATCGCTTCATGTCTTTCGTGGGCTTCGTGGATTTTTCTTTGGCTGACCGACTCAATCGTTGGCCGAGTTGTTTCACCCAAGCCTCGACCGCTTGTTTCAATTGAAGAGGTACAGTTATGCCAACACTGGTCGCGCAACCACAACAGGATACTCTGGCGATCAATCTAAAAGGGTTGATTGCCCAAATTACGGACGAAGAGTTCTTCGAGCTTTGTCGGAATAATGCTGATCTACGGATGGAAATGACAAAGGAAGGAGATTTGATCATTATGCCGCCAACCGGAGGGGAGACATCAGGATACAACTTTGATTTGGTGCTTGATTTTGGTTCCTGGGTCAGACGCGACGGAACCGGAAAAGGCTTTGAATCGAATGCGATGTTTGTCTTACCCAACGGAGCCAAGCGGATGCCTGATATGTCCTGGATCAAGCTGGAGCGATGGAATCAACTGACGGACGCGCAGAAAAAATCCTTCCCGCCGATTTGCCCTGATTTCGTCATGGAGTTGCGCTCGCCTTCGGATTCCATTCAGGACTTGAAAGACAAGATGGCAGAGTACATCGAAAATGGCGCGCAACTCGGCTGGCTGATTGACCCGATTCAGAAAAAAGTTTTTGTCTATCGTCCGGGCAGAGAACCGGAAGAGTTCGACAACCCGGCTTCGATTTCCGGCGAACCATTGCTCAAAGGGTTTACGCTTGATTTGAAATCGTATTTCGGCTGAGCGGAGCGATCCGTTCACACCAATCATCGTCAGCGTGAACGGATCGGCAGAGCTTGAATTTAGTGAAGAATGCCGAAGGCGATGTCCTGGCCGTCGTCTTTCGCGTCGTTGACTTTCTGTTGGACGGAAATCAGCGCGTCCACTTCGTCGTCCGACAAGGATTCCAGCACGGCTTTTTCTTCGTCGGAAAATTCGTAATCGGGATTGATCAGTCCTGCGGCATCGAGTTTTTCGTGATTGGTCATTGATACTCCTGGGATTGAAGGTTGAGGGTTGGATTGACTGAAATCGCATTCGCCTGAATGGAACCGTCAATCTGTGGGGAAATCTCACGACGCGCTGTGCCGTCTGCGCCAAAACGTCGAAGCAGGCCAGCGTCGTTCTTGCGAGTAATAAAAATTCCGGTTCGCCAAATACGCTGCGAACATCTGTTCCAGCCGTTCGGAATACTGTTTCAGAGCTTCCGGTTCACCTGTCAAAATCGTTTCTGCCGCCAACATTCCAAATTCCAAAGCCGTGACGATTCCTTGCGAAGACAACGGATCGAATGCGGCGGCGGCGTCTCCAACCGCCAGCCACGAATCGCCCGCCACGACATCCAACCGCGAACTATTGGCAGAAACAACGCGCGGAACAATTTCGATTTGATAATTGTGCCGTTCGATTCGGCGTCGCAGATGAACGGTTTGATTCAACAACGCCAGCCAACCTTCGGCAGTTGCGGCGGTTCGAGTCGCGTCCAAATCCGCGTCACTGAGAAAAACCGCGACCAGCTTTTCATCCGGTAAAAGCGAACCGTACCACCAACCATCAGCGACGGCTTCAACCATCGTCAACGAATCGCGGTCGGCGATGTTCCCGTCAGCTATCAACAGTGCAGCCGCTCCAACCAGATGATCGTGATTTATTCGCCGCGCGCCTTGCCGCCGGGCAAACCAACTGCTGCGCCCGCTGGCATCCACAACAAAGTCGGCGTTCGCTGGGAGCGCAGGCGGGACGCCTGCGCTCCCGGAAATGAGTTTCGCTCCGGCTTCAACCGCTGCGTCGAGTAACATTCGGTCAAAACGGCTTCGATCCAGATGCCAGCCGTTGCCGTGCGGATTGAAGATGAAGCTTTGATCTACCAACTCGCTCGATCCCCACGCTGAACAGTTCCCATACGACGGCTGATGATTGTCCGCAACAAACCATTCCCACACGCCAAGCTGCTGCAACATTGGCCGGGTGGCAGGCGGCAAACCTTCGCCGATTTTCCAACCGCTACTCGTTTCTTTTTCAAAGATAATTACCGAAACGCCAGCCCGCGCCAGCGTCAACGCAGTCGCTGCGCCAGCCGGGCCGGCTCCAATGATGGCGACATCGGCCTTCATCGGTATTCCAGCGGGCTGATCTTGTCGAACCGGTCGTCGGGATGTTCTTCCAGACTGTTTTGCAATTCGACGTGAACAACCGGCGGCAACAGCGTATTGCCGGGTTCGACTTCGCGCCGTGTGACTATGCCGACCTTGCTCCAATCGCTCAGAAACTGGTTGATGCGCGCGAACTGTCCGCCTTGCGTCACCAGATCGCGCAGCCAATCCAATCGCAAGCTGAATTGTTTCAGTCGCTGCGTCTGGCTGGTTTTGGCATCCAGCGCCTGTTTGTAATGGTCTTCGGGCAACACCTGATTGGGAACGCGCGCCGGCCAGAACGTTGGGAAAAACGGATTGATGTCCGGTTGATAACCGGCGCCGCAACTGGCCGTGTCCACTTGCCAGGGCAAAACCATCCACCGCGTGATGTCGCCGGGAGCGCTGCCGCCAATCGGCCCATCAGGCGAAACGGCAACTTCGGGCGTCAGCACTGGACCGAAAAACTTTTCTTTGGAAATTTGTTTGATGCGGAACGGCGCGGCGTACAACGAAGCATGTCGCATCGGCCAGGTCGCTTCGCAACCCGGATGAAAAGCTCCGCCCAGACAAAAATCCAGCGCAGCTTTGTCCAGCGCGTGCGGTTGATCGGCCAACGGCAATTCTTCCAGCGTGCGAGGTTCGACAAGTTTCGTATCAAAACCCGGTATGAACTCTCCCGCCGCCCAGCGACCAAGCCAGTCATATTGCAATTGCGTCACCGTCAGCCAGTTTCGCGGATTGTCGTTGAGCGGCAAACTGGCGACGCCATCGCCATAAAACGGAGGCAAGGCATCAGGCTGCGCCGTGGCGTAATCCGGATTGCGAAAGGCTTTGAAAATCGTTTGGCGGAACGGTTGCTGCGCGGGCGAATTGTCCGACAGCCGCGCCAGCATTTCCGGCGACAAAAAATCTCCGGGCGATCCCCAGCCGAAATCCAGATAAAAGCCGTTGTTCACCCATTGCAGATTGTTGAACCGTTCGAAGATCGGATAGATGTTTTCGGTGAAAGAAAGTTGAGCGGGCGGCTTCAACCATTGCTGTTCGACGGCGACTTGATAGGCGATGTCGTACATCGTGACGATGGATTTGATGCCCGGCGCGTAATCCGGCGGAGCGACAATCACCCAAGCCGACGTGACCGGAACCGGCTGATTATCAATCATAACCGTTGCGCTGACCGGACCATCCGAAACGTCGTCGTACCATTCGATGTTGTTGAATCCAGTAATCGGTTTGTTGGTTGGCGAAGCCGACGCGCCGAATCCGCCGAAAACGAGCAGATTGCCTGCGTCGTCGGTGCGAATTTCTCCCAGCGGAACCGTTGCGTCGAGAAACTTGCCAGTGTCGAATTCGGCCTGCGCGTTTTTGCCGTTGACCGAGCGCGATCCCGGATCAATCACCAAATCCAAACGGTCGCCAGCGTATTTGGCATTTCGCAAAGTCGTCGGTTCAGATGTAGGAATGTCCATCGCCATTTCGAAGTCGTACCAGGCGGCTTTTTTGTTGGCGACGTGAACCGTCCACGTGATGTCTGCATCGTCGGCGGTCAGTTGTTTGACGACGTTGCCTTCGGCGTCCAAACCGTAAATGCGAAACTTGGCGATCTGGCGTTTGATGCGGCCTTCGGCGTCTTTGAAAAAACCGTCAGGCGGCAACGGCGGGTTGTTTGGAGTTTCCGCGCCAATGAAGTATTCGGTTGGACTGTTGCCGACACGAGCGATGCCAATGCCCGGATGGATGACGCATTGCACAATGTTCCCTGAACCCATAAAAGCCTGTTCTCCACACAAAATCAGCGACTAAATTTGGCCGATGGCGAATTGTCGTTTGAGGAAAATGCTGAGTGCTTTTACCACAGGGGCGTAATTGCGGCTACAATTTTCACGACAAAATTTGAACTTGAGGACTTCTTCAAATGGATTTCAAAGACATACCGAACATCAACCAGTTTTCGCCGGACAAGATGCAAAAGATCAACCTGTTCGAGACGCGCAATTTCTTCTGCGACGTGTATTGCCTGGAACCAGGACAGGAACAGAAAGTCCACGCTCACGTGGATGAAGACAAACTGTACTTCGTGCTGGACGGACGCGGGACATTTTTCGTGGACGATGAAGCGCAGGAACTCGGCGAAGGAAAAATCGTCTTCGCTCCGGCGGGATCGAATCACGGAGTGAAAAACACCAGCGCCGCGCGGCTGAAATTGCTGGTGTTTATGACTCCGAATCCGAACTTCAGATAACTTTGGAGCGCTGCGATTTGTCGCAGCTTTGCGTTCACAGTCGAGCGGAGCTTTTCACAGATGCGATTCAACCGCGAAAGAAAAGCGTTGACGAGTCACCGCACTCCATACAAATGCACGTTCGGGTGCGTTCGCAAAATCGAAGCCGGATGGTTTTCGGAAATTTCAGTGAGAGTGGGAACGACAAGAACAAACAAACTGCGGCAAGCCATCAGGGTTGGAATCGTCAACGTAATGGCCGATGCCGTCAACTTGACGGCGGACGAACCGTGAAAATCGCAGTTGTCGGAATCAATCGCCGCCAGTTCCCCGCTTTGCCCGATGGTCAGCACGGCAAAATCCGGCGGGCGGGTTTTCAACAACTCGGCATAATTTGCACAGACGGCTTCGGGATTGGCGGCTTCTCCGCGCAGGCCGTGAAATTCCGCCATCGGGACTCGGCGCACCAGATGATCGAGCAGGATTTTTCGTTGAGATTGCGGCGCGTCTTCATCAGCGCCCAACAGTTCAAAGGTGTGAAACCCTATGACGCGCGTCCACTCGATGCTTTCGACTGCGGCGAGGTGATCCAAAAATTCGGCTTCGGCTGAAAAGATGCCGGCGGCCAGTCCGCGTTCGGTAATCAGGCGGAAAATTTCTGCGGCTACGGCTTCAGCAGCAGCCATCGAAGCTTGACGATGAGTTTTGTAAACATGAACTGAAGCTTGCAAAACAGGGAAAGAGAAAAAGAGACAGGATTTTCAGAATTCAACAAGACTGGCAATTCCAGGTTTCGGTTTACTACTGAAAAATCTTGTCAATCCTGTCAAAAGTTTTCGGCTCAAAGCCAGAATTTCATTTTCACGCCAGCGGCTTTGCCTTGAATGATGTCTTCGTTGTCTTCGTGCGCTTCGCTGACGCTGAACACCTGCCGCGAAGGCATTTCGATGCCGGACAAGGTTCCGGTCAGATACGCGCCCGTGTCAACGCCGATCAGGCTGTCACGCAACCAGACTCGCTCGCGTTCGCCGAACAACATGCCTGTGATGGTGTGGCCAAACACAACGGTTTTGCCATTGTAGTTGCTGAAAAATTTCCGGTTGCGAGACCAATACAACTCCGGGTTGTCAGGACTTTCGCTGGGGTGCAGAAATTTGCCCGCCTCTTCAGGCAGCGCAGCATGAACGTAAATCGCGTGTTCGTCTTCGTGCCAGGTCGGCAGCGATTCCATGAAGAGCCAATGGGCTTCGGGCACGTCAAATTCGCCATCGGAGTTGACGTAACTGTGCAGCGTTTCAACGCCGCCGTTGTAAAGCCACAATTCAGCCTGTTCGCTTTCAGGTTCTGTCAGGGCCGAAACCATCATCGCTTCGTGATTCCCTTTCAGAACGACGACCGTGCTCGGCGCTTCGGCGTGCAATTCGATGGCTCGTTCGACGACGCCGCGCGAATTTTCACCGCGATCCACCAGATCGCCAATCAGAATCAGCTTGTCTTCACCTGCATGGTAATTCATTGCCTCCAACAACCGATTGAACAGCGCCAGTTTCCCGTGAATGTCACCAACCACTAAAGTCCGCATAACCCGCGCATTATTGCCAAAAAGCTTTCAAAAGAAAAATCGAAAAGTTATGATGCCCGGCGTTCAGGCAGCTTTTGTGCATATTTACCGAAATCTTTAACTCTGCGCGAACAGCAATGTTTGCGATTCCGGCTAAAACATAATGTCGTCGGTTCTGACCGTTGCCAATCTTCTCACTGTCCTTCGGCTGATTTTGATCCCGGTTTTTGTCGTCGCGGCGCACGACAAAAAGTTTGACTGGGCTTTGGGAGTATTTGTTGTCGCCGCCGTCACCGATGGGTTGGACGGTTTGGTCGCGCGCGCGTTCAACCAGAAAACTCCGCTCGGCGCGATTCTGGACCCGATGGCGGACAAACTGTTGCTGGTGACGGCGTTCGTGGTGTTGACCATGCAGAACTTCACCCTGACACCGCCGATTCCGTTCTGGCTGACGGCAACGGTCATCAGCCGTGATGTGTTCATCGTGCTCGGCGCGCTGGTCATCAACATGACCACTGGGTTCAGCAATTTCCGGCCTTCGGTTCCCGGCAAACTCAACACTTTTGTGCAGATCACCATGATCGTATTTTTTCTGGCGGCAAATGCCTTCGATCTGTTCACGCAATTTTTACCACTGGCGTTTTATGTCACGCTGGCGATGACCATTTTTTCAGGACTGCATTACGTCTGGCATGCCAATCGCCTGATGAACGAACAGGAACAGAAGGACTCCGGTGAAAGATCAGAATAACGCCCACAACCCCGAAAAAACTGATCGGCTGACGCCCATCGAATGGATGCGCTGGGTACCGGCGGCTTTGCTGGCTATAGCCTTTCTGCTGATTGTGTTTGTCAGTGGGCGCATCGTGCTGGTTCCGATGCTGATTTCCATCGCGCTGGCCTATTTGCTGGCGCCGTTGGTCCGCTGGTTCGAACGGCGAGGCTGGTCCAGGTCGTCTTCGACTGTGTTGGGAATTACTGCCGCTTCATTGATGGTTGTGCTGGTGCTGATATTTGTCATTCCTTCAGTCTGGAAGCAGTTGAGCCAATCTTATGGCCAGGCTCAGGCACTGCTGAAAGACAACGCTCGACTGGAACAGTTGCTGACCAGGATCAAGCAAATAAACCCTCAGCTTTCCGAACTGGTCAAAGAGCAAATCCAAAAATCCGGCGGCAACATAGACATGGGGGAAATCGCGAACTGGGTCGGCAAATGGCTGCAAACCGGATTGTTCAAGCTGGTTGACCTGACGACTTCCATTCTGGATTTGCTGCTGATTCCATTCTTCATTTATTACCTGCTGGCCGATTACCGCAGCATGCGCGACCATATTGACCGGTTGATTCCTCCGCGTTTTCGCACGGTTTCCACAGACCTGATGGCGCAAATCAACGAAGTCCTGTCGTCTTATGTCCGCAATCAACTGCTGATCGCCCTGGCCATGGGAGTCATGTATTCCACAGGGTTTATGATCCTGCGAGTACCGTTGGGCTTCACGATTGGCATGTTGTCCGGACTGCTGAATTTCGTGCCTTATCTGGGAACGCTGATCGGATTTGGTTTGTCGCTGCTGTTCGTGGCACTGGACGGAGCAGGCATCGGTCGCATTGCCGGCGTGCTGATTGTCTTCGCCGTCGTCCAAAGCGTCGAAGGGTATTACCTGACACCGAAACTGCTCGGCAGCCGATTGAATCTTCATCCGATGTGGGTGCTGGTCGGATTGGTCATCGGCGGAAACCTGTTTGGATTGCTGGGAATTATTCTGGCCGTACCTGTAATCGCCGTCGCCAAAGTCGTGCTGGGCGTTTTGGAGGACATTTATCAGGAATCGAATTTTTACCGCCGAGCAGGTACGACTCTGCTGACCGGTCAGGGGCAGATTGTTGGATTGTCAGAATCCGGCTCGCCCGCTACGGGTATGATCGTGCAGGAAGAAATCACAGACCGACCCCGTCGAACCATCATCACCACCAGCGAATTGAGGTCTAGAATTCGGGATGAAAAACCTCAGCTAGATGATTAATTCAGCTTTTTATGCAAGTCGGTTCATATTTCTTGACAGCCAGAGACTCAAGTACCTATACTGCGCTCGCTTTAATATGGCGGAAACGCCAAAGCGATTATCTTACTTAAAGTTTTGTTAGCTCAGAGCTTAAAGCGCGCTGAGTTCAAGGAGGAGAAAATGAGCAAAGTCATAGGCATTGACCTTGGCACGACGAACTCAGTCGTCGCCATCATGGAAGGCAGCGAGCCGACTGTAATCACCAATTCCGAAGGCGGGCGCACGACGCCCTCCGTCGTAGGATTCACCAAAGACGGCAATCGTCTGGTTGGTCAGGTGGCCAAACGGCAGGCAGTCACCAATCCGGAAAACACGGTTTATTCCATCAAAAGATTTATGGGTCGCCGATACAACGAAGTCGGCGACGAAATGAAGCAGGTTCCGTACAAAGTGGTTTCGGCCTCAAACGGCGACGTGCGCGTGGTTGCTGGCGACAAGGATTATTCGCCGCCGGAAGTTTCGGCGATGATTCTGCAAAAGCTGAAACAGGCCGCCGAAGATTATCTGGGACAGAAAGTCACGCAGGCCGTCATCACCGTTCCGGCCTATTTCAATGATGCGCAACGTCAGGCGACCAAAGACGCTGGCAAAGTTGCCGGGCTGGAAGTGTTGCGAATCGTCAACGAACCGACTGCGGCGGCGCTGGCTTACGGTTTGGACAAGATGAAGAACGAAACCATCGCCGTGTTCGATTTCGGCGGAGGCACGTTCGACATTTCGATTCTGGAAGTCGGCGAAGGCGTTGTCGAAGTGAAATCCACCAATGGCGACACGCATCTGGGCGGCGACGATGTGGACGAACGCCTGATTCGCTGGATCATTGACGAGTTCAAGAAGGATCAAGGTATTGATCTGTCGAATGACAAAATGGCTTTGCAGCGGCTGAAGGAAGCTGCCGAAAAAGCCAAGATCGAACTGTCTTCGACGATGGAAACGGAAATCAACCTGCCGTTCATCACCGCCGATCAATCAGGCCCGAAACATCTGGTGATGAAACTGACCCGCGCCAAATTTGAATCGCTGGTGGACGACATTCTGAAGCGCACGCTGGAACCTTGCCGGCAGGCGCTGAAGGATGCAGGCGTAGACGCCAGCAAGATTGACGAAGTAGTGCTGGTCGGCGGTTCGACGCGCATTCCGAAGATTCAGGAAATGGTCAAAACCTTCTTCGGCAAGGAACCGCACAAAGGCGTCAACCCTGACGAAGTCGTTGCGGTCGGCGCAGCCGTTCAGGCGGGCGTGCTTTCGGGCGAAGTCAAAGACCTGTTGCTGCTCGATGTGACGCCGCTCAGTCTGGGTATCGAAACGCTAGGAGGCGTGTTCACAAAGCTGATCGAACGCAACACTACGATTCCTACGCGCAAGAGCGAAGTTTTTTCGACGGCGACGGACAATCAGACTTCGGTCGAAGTTCACGTGTTGCAGGGCGAACGCCAAATGGCGGGCGACAATCGCACGCTGGGCAAATTCCATCTGGTGGGAATTCCGCCCGCACCGCGCGGCGTTCCGCAAATCGAAGTCACCTTTGACATTGACGCCAACGGTATCGTCAACGTCTCTGCCAAAGACAATGGCACTGGACGCGAACAGCGCATAACCATTACGGCTTCGTCCGGTCTGTCGAAAGACGAAATTGACCGCATGATGAAAGACGCCGAATCGCACGCCGAAGACGACAAGCGCAAACGCGAAGCAGTGGAGGTCAAAAACCGTCTGGATTCGATGATTTTCCAGACGGAAAAGGTAATCAACGACAACCGCGAGAAGATTCCGGTGGGATTGATTTCCGAAGCTGAAACCGCCATCGCCGACGCGAAAAAAGCTGTCGAAGCGAACAGTTCCGACGAATTCCAGTCGCAACTGGACAACCTGACGCGCGTCTCGCATCGCATCGCCGAATCGCTGTATCAACAGCAATCCAGCGGAACGGACGCTGGCGAACAGGCTCAGGCGGCTGGCGCTTCTGCGGGAACAAGCGGCGGCAACGACGATGTGATTGACGCCGAATACATTGACGTTGACGATAAAAAGTAGGGAGGGAGTAGTCGGTAGTCGGTAATCGGTAGTCGGCAATAAGTGAGATAATCACTCCCGACTCCCGACTCCCGACTCCCGACTCCCGATTCAATGGCCAAGCAACACCATTTACTAAACGATCTGGCCGCAGTCGAACAACAACTGGCGCAGTTGTTGCGCGGCCCACATTTGTTCAGCATCGAACCGCAAAGCGGCACTTGGTCGCCGCCTGTGGACATTTACGAAACTCCGACGAGTTTCGTCCTGACGGCGGAACTGCCCGGCGTGTCGCTGGCCGATCTGGACTTGAAGGTCGTTGAAAACGAATTGATCCTGAAAGGCGAACGTCCATGGTCGCGCGATCCGCACGGCGAAAACATTCACCGGCTGGAAAATTCGTACGGCAAATTCGAGCGGACGTTCAGTCTGTCTGAGCGAATTGACGCGGAAAATATCTCGGCGGAACTTGACCACGGCGTGTTGAAAGTCACGTTGCCCAAACGCGGCAAAGTGGGCGGCAGGCAGGTGGAAATCACAACAGAAGATTGAGTGATGGAGGGATTGAGGGAACCAGGGACAGAGTGAGCTAGAGAGAAGTATGGATTTCAAGAAAATAAAGTTCGTAGTCCCGCCTTCAGGCGGGAGTTTTGGCGTAAGAACGCTTCCGGCTAAAGCCGGTACTGCGAACAAAACATTTTCTTGAATGCCACAGCTTACACACTCTGTCCCTAAATCCCTCAGTCTCTTTGTCCCAAAAACATGGCGCAGAAAGAAGATTACTACAAAACACTGGGGATCAGCCGAACCGCATCGGCGGACGACATACGCAAAGCGTATAGGCGTTTGGCACGCAAACATCACCCTGACGTGAATCCGGGCGACAAATCGGCTGAGGAGAAATTCAAGAAAATCTCCGAAGCCAACGACATTTTGTCCGATCCGAAAAAGCGTGAGGTGTATGACAAGTTCGGTTCCTACAGCGACAGTTTGCGCGATGCGGCTGCGCGCGGAGCTACTGCCGGTCCAGGAGGCGGATTCGATTTCGATTGGGGCAACGTCTTCACAGGCGGCGGAGCAGCAGGCGCGAACGCAGAACAAAGCGCTGGCGGTGGCCCCAGCTTCAAGGATATTTTCAGCGATCTGTTTGGCGGAGGCGGCGCGCGCGCTCAGCAAACGCGCCAGCAATCCTTGCGCGGCAACGACATCGAACTGCCGCTTTCGATCAGCTTCGAAGATTCCATCAACGGATTGACGACCAACATCAACGTTCGTCGCAGCGAAGTTTGCGCGCGATGCAGCGGGTCTGGCGAAGCTCCGGGCGCAGGACAGGTCAATTGCGGAACCTGCAACGGCACTGGCAAGGTTTCTTCGGGCGGAGGTTTTTTGCGCTTCGACCAACCCTGCGCCGATTGCAACGGAACCGGTCGCCGCCGCCAACTTTGTCCGGTCTGCTCCGGCAAAGGCATTGTGCCGAAATTTGAATCGGTGAAAGTTCGCATTCCGGCGGGCGTGGACACAGGTTCGCGCGTGCGCGTTCCCGGCAAAGGCGAATCCGGTCGAATGGGCGCTCCGGCGGGCGATCTGTTCATCGTCACCAAAGTGGATGCGCACAAAATCTTCACGCGCAAAGGCGACAACATACACTGCACGATTCCCATCACGCTGCCCGAAGCAGCGCTCGGCGCCAAGATCGAAGTTCCGACCGTCAGCGGCAAAGCGCAATTGCGCATTCCACCCGGCACGCAATCGGGTCAGGTGTTCCGGCTGAAGGAGAAAGGCGCGCCAAGTCTGCGCGGTTCGACGCGCGGCGACCAATACGTCGAAGTCAAAATCGTGCTGCCGAAAATCATTGATGAAGATTCAAAGGAATTGCTGCGGCAATTCGCCAAACGCAATCCCGAAAATCCGCGAATCGAACTGGGGTTGGAATGAACATCAAAAGGCAAAAGGCAAATCTCAAAAGTCAAAAATGGCCAGAGGTCAGTTCAGACCCTTTGCCTTTTGCTTTTTGATATTTGCCTTTTGATTTCTTATGAAGCGAAGAGCCAAAGGTTACACCATCAGCGCAGTCGCCGATCATTACGGCGTGCATCAGCAGACGCTGCGCATGTACGAACGCGAAGGATTGCTGAAACCGTCGCGCTCCGAAGGCAACGTTCGCCTGTACACTGACGAAGACCTGGAACAATTGGAACTGATTTTGAACCTGACGCGCGATCTGGGAGTGAATCTGGCCGGAGTCGAAATCATCCTGAACATGCGCGAAAAGATGGATCAGATGCAGCAGGAATTTAACCGCTTTTTTGGGATGCTGCGCGATTACATGGCCAACCAAACCATCATCGAACACGACACCCAGGCCAGCCAGGCGCTGGTTCCGACGCGCCGCAGTGTAGTCGTCAAACCCGCCAACCGCCGCGCCATCAAGATCGAAGAACAGGAAGCCGACCAGTAGTTTTGCCTACATCACATCCGCAAACGCTTTTTTCGTTCGCTCGAACCACCAATATCCGAACCCAAAACAGATCAGTCCGAACGCCAGCGTTACGCTCAAGCCTTTCCAGTCGGGCATTTTCCCTTCCAGCAAAGCCAGCCGGTAGCTGCGAATCAGCGGAGCCATCGGATTCCAATCCACCAGCCAGCGATAATTCGGCGGAACCATGCTTTCCGGGTACAGGATCGGCGTCAGGTACATGCAGGCTTGCAGCGCCAGTTGATTGACTTGTGGCATGTCGCGGATGAACACACCCAGACTGGCCATCAACCATCCCAGCCCAATCGTCGCCAGCAATTGAGGAATCAACAACACCGGCAACCACAATGCCGTCGCGTGAGGAGTTCGCTGCATCAGTAACGCCGCCGCCAGCAAAACGACCGTTCCCAATAGTTGCTGCACAAGCGCCGACATAGCCAAGTTCACAGGCAGAGCTTCCAGCGGAAAGACTACGCGACGAACCAGATTGACGTTGTCGGTCAGCGCAGTGGTTGAACGCAGCACGCCGTCGCTGAAGGCAATCCACGGCAACATCCCGCAAAACAGGTACACGGCAAAGCGCAGATGCCCTCCCTGGTCGCCGAACCTGGCGTTGAAGATTCCTGAAAAGATGACTGTAAAAATGACGATCTGAACGGCTGGCGTGATGATCGCCCAGCCCAATCCCATGATGGAGCCTTTGTAACGACTGGTCAGATCGCGGCGCACCATAGAACGGATCAAGCCGCGATGTTCGCTGAACAGCGCCCAGGCCGGTTGCCAGAGCGGAATTTTGGCGTCGGAACTGTAATTCATCGGAATGATGAATGCTGAAAGCTGAATGATGAAGGCTGCTGAAAGTCAGTTCAGCCTTCATCATTCCAAATCCAGCATTTCAATAAAGGGTCAGTGAAGAGATTTGGCGGCGCTGCGAACTTTGACAGGTTCTTTGACGAAGGACTTCACGGCAGATTCCACAGGCATTGTAACAACTGGTTTGTTGACGACCGGAGCGACCTGAGGAAGTTCGACGCCAGCCAGTTTCATCAGCAGTTCTTCGTATTGGTCTGTGATCTGTTCCCAGTTGTACAACTCCAGCACGCGAGCCATCGCACCGCGACGATATTCGCCGATCATTTCGGGATGATTGATGACCTGTTGCAGCTTGGCAGTCAGATCAGTCACAGAGCCGTAGACGATGCCTGCGCCATCAATGACTTCACGGTTTTCCGGCGTGTCCAGCGTCAAGGCGCAATTCCCTGCCCCCATCGCTTCGATCAAGGCCGGATGCGTGCCGCCGACTTCGGTCGCGTGAACGTAACAATAGGCGTTTTGCTGCAACGCGCGATAATCTTCGCCAAATACGAAGCCCATAAATTTCACTCGCGGGTCGCGCGTGCTTTTCAGCCGGGCGATGTATTCTTCGGCATAAGGCGCTCCGCCGACAACCACGAGCGGCATTTCGGTTTTGACCTTTTCGTAAGCTTCGATCACAAGATGCGCGTTGTTTTCCGGCTCCAGACGGCTGACGTAAAGCACATATCCGTTCGGACACAAGCCAAACGGCGAGAGTTTTTCCGGCGCCGCCCGGCGAGCGACTTCGGCGCCATAGGCGATCATCTCCGATTCCTTTTTATAGCGCGACGCGTAATAGTCCTGAATGACCTGGGCGTCGGTGACAATCGCCGTAGGCAAAAAAGTCGAGAGCCATTCCGACAAATGGTAATAGGTCCGACCGACCCAGTTCCACTTTTTGCGTTTGCGTTCCAGCCCGTCCACATTGACCAGCGTCGGAGTCCCAAACAAACGCGGAACAAACGAAAAAATGCTGTTGGCGGCGTTACAGATCAGAATGACGTCGTATTTTTGCGGCGCGGCGTGAAGAACAGAGAGAAAGGTGTGAATGACCGTGTCGAAGTATTTGTGACGAATCGTCGGCAGCGTAATCAGTTCGACTCCGCGGTAGAATTTGCTGTCTGTGGTCGAATAATGATTGCGTCCGTAAACTGCAACCTGATGGCCTCGCGCCGCCAGCCGTGTCCCCAACTGCTCAGCGAAGGTTTCAAACCCACCATAATTCGCCGGAATCCCCCGCGTCCCCAAAATCGCAATTCTCATAAAATTGTTCGTTCGCTCTTTCGTGATGGAATTGATATGGATTTCAAGAAAAAGAAATGTTCCTCCAGCGAAGAAAACAAAACAGGATTGGCAAGATTTGGTTCAGGATTGGCAGGATTAACATCTGTTGCTAATCCAGAAAAAAATCCTTTGCATCCTGTTGAAGGGCGTCAGGTGAGCATAAATTCGCGGATAAAACATCTTCTTGAAATCAACAGCTCCTGGGGGTTACTGCTTGCAGCGACGCTAAAAAATGCGCCCGCAAATGCTTCCGGGCAACGCGACGGAGTATAGCTTTCTGAATGTGGTTTGGCCAACCCGTTAATAAAAATTCCGGTAACCGCCTTTCGCTGCCTCTCGTAGTCGTTTTTCCCTACGACTCGACTTTGTTTAATCCGCTTTGTCGCGGTAAGCTGTCGCTCGCAATCACAAAATCCTTCACTCAAGCGAGATAAAAAATGAAAACTCCAAAAACGCTACGACGCGTCGTCGTCACAGGCATCGGCTGCGTCAGTCCGATTGGACTAGGCAAAGAACAATACTGGCAATCTATCAGAACCGGACGCAGTGGCGTCGCTCGCATCACACGGTTTGACCCGGGCGATCTGCCTGTGCAAATCGCCGCCGAAGTCAAAAATTTCAATTCGGATGATTTTATTTCTCCAAAAGACCGGCAACACGTTTCCCACGCTGTGGCGTATGCAATTGCTTCGGCTGAACTGGCATTTTCCGACGCCGGATTGAATCCGCGAGAAATGTCGCTGGACGAAAAGCGCGACATCGGAATCGTGCTGGGCAGCGGCGGAGCCAGTCTGAGTTTTATTGAAAAACAATACCGCTATTATTTCGGCAACGAAGCCAAGCGCGCCAGCATTTATACCGTCCCGACCGCGACACCAGGTTCGCTGCCCAGCGAGCTTTCCATGCCGTTCGGCATCAAGGGATTCAGTCATTTGATTTCCACCGGTTGCACGTCTTCGACCGACGCCATGAATTACGCAGTGCAAAACATCGCGCTGGGGCGCGTCAATACGGTTTTATCCGGTGGAGTTGACGCGCCATTGGCGCACAGTTTCATGCTGGGATTCTGCATGCTGAAGGTCATGACGCCTTCGTGGAATCACGAACCGGAACGTGGTTCGCGCCCGTTCAGCAAAGACCGCGATGGATTTGTCATCGGCGAAGGCGGCTATCTGTTCGTGTTTGAAGAATTGGAACATGCACAGAAACGCGGCGCGCAGATTTATGCTGAGATAGTTGGGTATGGCTCCACCTGTGACGCCCACCATCGAGTTCAACTCGATGAAAGCGGCGTCGAACCCGCGCGCGCCATGACGCTGGCCATGGCTGACGCCGGAGTCGCGCCCGAAGAAGTGGATTACATCAATCTGCACGGAACTTCGACCAAACTGAACGACCGCATCGAAACGCGCGCCGTCAAAAATGCCTTTGGCGATATGGCCTACAAAATCCCTATGAGCGCCACAAAAAGCATGATCGGTCATCCGCAGGGCGCTTCGGGCGCGGCGGGGCTGATGGCGACCATCGGCGGCATCAATCATGGATTTCTGCCGCCCACCATCAACCTGGATGAAACCGATCCCGAATGCGATTTGGATTATGTGCCGAACGCTTCACGCCCGGCGGACATACGAACGGCGGTGTGCAATTGCATAGGTTTTGGATCTAAAAACTCCGCCATGGTGGTGAAAAAATTCGAGGCGTAACAGTCGGCGACGTTTCTGGCCGTCAGTTCGGCTTGGTTCCGTAATTGATGGCCATGATGCCGCCGCCAAATTCTCGAACGCCGGTTTGATTGAATCCCAGAGCGTCCATCGTTTGCCGGACGCCGTGTTGGCCGGGATACCGTTTGATGCTTTCGGGAATGTAGCGGTAAACGTCGGCGTCGCCGTGCAACAGAATGCCGACGGTTGATCCGACGACGATCAGGTAATTCAGGTACAACCAGCGGTAGATGCGATTGCCCGGATGCGCAAAATCCAGCGAATAAAATCGTCCGCCGGGTTTCAGCACACGCTTGATTTCGACCAGCGCCAGTTCGACATCCGGCACATTGCGCAGCGCATATCCGCAGGTGATGTAATCGAATGAGGCGTCGGCAAACGGCATTTTCATGATGTCGCCCTGGTGAAAAAAGACGTTGCCTGCCTTTTTCTCGCGGCGTTTTTCTTCGGCGATTTCCAGCATGCCGTGCGTGATGTCCAGACCGACGGCTTCGCCCGAAGGCAAACGTTCGCCCAGCGCAAACGTGATGTCGCCGGTTCCGCAAGCCAGATCGAGCGTGCGTTCATCGCCGCGCAGGTTCAGCATGTCCAGCATCGTGCGCTTCCAGCCGGAATCCATGCCGTAGGAAAGCAACCGCGTAATCAGGTCATAACGAGGCGCAATGATCTCGAACATCTGAGTCACGTAGCCCTGCTTCTTCTCTTTGGAAGAGATGTGTTCAATCAGATTCAGTTTTTTTGTCATAGTTTTTTGCTTCGCAGTTTTTTTGAGGTTTGCGGTTGGCAGTTTACAGAAGACAGCCAATCGCGCAACTCAACCGATCACTCATTTTCATAACCAGGAGTCAGAAGCCGCTGCCGTCAGGAAGCGGATTGCGAACGTCATGATGACAACCGAAGAAGTGCTGAAGATTTTTGAAGACAATCAGGCTTTGCTGAAAGGCCATTTTCTGCTCAGTTCCGGTTTGCACAGCAACCGGTATTTGCAATGCGCGCTGGTCTTGCAGCATCCGGCGGTCGCCGAAACCCTTTGCGCCGAACTGGCCGCCAAAGCCAAAACCGATCCGAACATTGGCCAGATTGATCTGGTGATTGCCCCGGCGTTGGGCGGAGTCGTAGTCGCTCACGAAGTGGCGCGTGCGTTGGGCGTGCGTGCGCTGTTCACTGAACGACAGGAAAAAGCCATGACCTTGCGGCGTGGCTTTGAAATCCAACCCGGCGAACGCTGCTTCGTCGTCGAAGACGTCGTTACTACGGGCGGTTCGACCCGCGAAGTGATGGATGTGGTTGCCGCGCTCGGCGGCCAATCGGTGGGAGCCGGTTCGCTGATTGATCGCAGCGGCGGAGCCGTTGACCTGGGCATCCCTCGTCACGCGCTCGCTGTGTTGGAAGTGCCGACCTATCAACCGGACGCTTGCCCGATGTGTCAGGAAGGTTCGACGGCAATCAAACCCGGCAGTCGCAAGTAGAGGAAATACGGATACTCCGTTCCCTGCTCGACTTTGATCAGATTGCCGGTCGTGCTGTAAGTGTAATTCGTCGCGTAATTGACGCCGCTGGGGTCTTCCACGACTTGTTTCAACCTGCCGAGAGCATCGGTTTCGCTGCGCCGAGTTTTGTTGGCCGGATCGCTGACGGTGACTTTCGTGCCGCTGTAAACGGTCGTGACTTTCGCGCCGTCAGGAGTTTTGACTTCGGTGACACGCCCCAGCGCATCGAACTTCGATTCCGTCCATTCGAGCGTCGCGCCGGGGAAATACGGATTGGAAGTTTTCCAGGCTCGGCCAAGCTGATCGAAGGCCGTCTGCTGTTCGCTCCACTGCGTCCCGCCTTCAAAGCGCCGAGTCTTCCACGCGCGCCCCAAAGCGTCGAAATGCGTTTCATCTTTCAGCCAGACGGTGGCGCTCTGTTTGGTTTCGCTCAGGATGTACAAACTGCCGGTCACGTCGTTGTAGGTCTTTTTGACTTCGCCGCCGTCGGGCAGGATGGCACGTTTCAATCGGCCCAGCGCGTTGCCGGTTTCATATTCGTAATTCGTGATCTGGTTGTTGGCGTCTTTGCTCTGCGTCGGTTTGCCGCTCTGAAAATCGTATGTGGCAAAAGTGGTCAGCGCCGTGTTGGAACTGTAATAACCGCTGGTGTCGGGCACGGGCGAAATCGTTTTGGTCACATAAGCGTAAGTATTGCGCGTGTTGTCAGCGGAATTAGTAACACAAGTGTTTGGGTATAACGAACTTTATTTGCTTATGCCATTTATGTAGAAGAAGACCCATTTATTTCTGACATTTATATTTGGAACTGAAATTCCTGAAATGCCATGGTTTTCAAGCTCGAAAATATCTGAGGTGGATGAGCCACAACTTTTAGGCGTTAGAATTCCCCCTCCTCGCTCTGGGTAAATATCTTCGCACAAGAGATGATCATCAGATAATCTTGTTATCTTGATTGTGGCTCTTGCTTGTCGCTCAAAACTTCCTGTTTCTGATTGCAAGTCTTCATCTTTAATGCTAACTACCTTGATTTGAATCTTACCGTTATCTGTAGTTTTGCCTTCTTCCAAGACAAAGCTTCTACTGAGGCTTCCGTTTTTGTCCTTGACTCCTTTCCAGCCTGAAACATTTTGTGGGTAAGCTGGCTCTACACGGTGCTGGTTTAAGCAGGCAACGTAAAGTATATTGCCTAACAATATAAAATAGATGATAGTCTGCTTCATCATTCTCTCCCTTCGTGATGCTATTGCTCTTTAGGCGGAACAATTCCCATTGTCTTAATTGCCTGCCTTACTTCACTAGCCGACATTGGCGTACCGATAACGTGATCTGTTCCCGCGGCAGCCATTTCTATACTGCGACTACCTTGAAACCGCTCGTTAGTGAACGCAACAGAGAGTTTGTCAAAGTGCGAGTCCCATCTGGTTGTATAGCCAGACTGTTGCACAAGATGAAAAGAAGGTTGAGATGAATACTGAGTTATCATACGAGCTGAATTTATATGAGCACCGTGCTTATTAACCTTCTCATAAGCAGCATTAACTTCAAACCCTTTTTTTGGAAGGATTTTTAGGAAATCATTGGTGTTGCCAACGTGAAAAGCAATACCCACATCGTTGTTTTTACCAAGCCAGAACTTTTCTATTTGAGTTATCTGTTTCCAAACATTACTATTATCGTGCCCGCCAGCAACATCTATAAAATTTTTGAACCCAGTTACCCCAGCTTCGGCTTCTTTATCACTTAAGCCCTTAAACAAGCTGTTAAACTTATCCCCCGCTTTACTTATTTCCTTTTTGGTCAATCGCTTTTCGTTCTTAACAGATACAAGCTTAGAAGTAAGAATGCTTCTTTCTTCCGCTGTGAGCATTTCCCATGGAGTTTTCGCTTGCATACCATCTGGGTCAGTGTAGGGTAGTCTACCTGTCCCGAGTTGATTGGCGAGGCGAAGCCACCGTCCAGAGAAGCTCTTTGATAGTCCAGATGTGATCGGTCAATCCGGCGGCCATTGCTGGAGATCGTCGTTGAAACTTGCGTTC
>Ga0268299_1001354_pt1 | contig 44902 bp, 46 predicted proteins | sample NOBtaG_FD_193484 | JGI IMG/M metagenome (GOLD analysis project Ga0268299, IMG submission 193484) | Activated sludge microbial communities from bioreactor in Nijmegen, Gelderland, Netherland - NOB reactor | ecosystem: Engineered > Bioreactor > Aerobic > Activated sludge | place: Netherlands... | reverse complement strand
CAGCAAAATGCGGCACTGGTTGAAGAAGCTGCAGCAGCGGCGGAATCAATGAATGATCAGGCACAAGCTCTGACCCAGGCAGTCAGTGTTTTCAAAGTATCTGGCGGGGCTGGCCATGTGCAGGGTGTGCCAATTAAGAGAAGTAATCGTACTGCATCAATCGCCAAGCTGCCGAATCGAGGCCCTGCGAAGAAGGCAGTGGTGAAATCCCGCGAGGATTCCGTATCAACTCAGCCACGCAAAGTGGCGTCTGGTGGTGGGGATGATTGGGAAGAGTTCTAGATAAAACTGCTCAATTGCTTTTGTCTTTAAATCTCTCCGGGATATATTCCCCGCCCCTTGGGGCGTAATATATTTGCGTGAGCGAATATATACATAAGAGCCATAATGTAACAGTGCTGCTTTATCATCTGGTGTTTCCGGCGAAATATCGCCGCGCCGTATTTGATGAAGCTGTGGACGGGGTGTTGCGGGATGTCTGTTTAGATCTCGAACGGCGTTACCAGTTGAAATTCATGGAGATTGGTACAGATAAGGATCATGTGCATTTTCTGGTGCAGTCGGTTCCCGCATACAGTGGGACAAAACTGGTGACACTGATCAAGAGTATCACGGTGCGGGAGGTATTTCGCTTATGTCCTCATGTGAAGAAACAGTTGTGGGGCGGGGAATTCTGGACTGATGGTTATTTCGTCAGTACAGTTGGCCGTCATGGCGATGAGGACACAATAAGAGATTACGTTAAAAAGCAGGGAGATGTCTATCAGCAGTTATACGAAGACAGACAACTCGCTCTCTTCTGATACCCCGCTACTTGCGGCGGGGTTGTTCATTAATGATTTTGATTGATTTTAGCGTGCTGCGATGTGATCGCTAACGCTTATTTTTGCGCGAAATTGATTCCGCCGCTATCTCAGCGGGTGGTTTAGACGCCTTGCTACTGCCATAAGGTGTAGTGATATAGCGCTGGTCAGAATAGGGGATTCAGTTTCTCAGAAATATTAAATCCCATACGTCATGTCCAAGTTTGAGCCCTCTTTGCTCGAATTTAGTCAGGGGCCGGTATTCCGGGCGCGGCGCATAATCCACAGCGGTATTGCTGAGCTGGGATTCCTGCCTCAGAACGTGCAGAATTTGTACGGCATAATCTTCCCAATCAGTGGCTACATGGATGTAACCGCCTGACTTCAAGTGCGTACAAAGACGGTTGACCAGAGCAGGTTGGATCAATCTACGTTTGTGGTGCCGGACTTTAGGCCAAGGATCGGGAAAAAAGATGTGAATGCCATCCAGGCATCCGGCGGGTAGCATATGATGCAGCACGGCTACCGCATCATGCTGAATGATGCGCAAATTGGTTAATCCGAGTTGTTCGATTTGGTTCAGTAAACTACCCACGCCCGGCGCATGGACTTCAATTCCAAGATAATCATTTTCCGGATGAGTCTTCGCGATGGTTGCGGTGCTTTCTCCCATACCGAATCCGATTTCCAGGATTTTTGGCGCCTGGCGGCCAAAGATATGATTCAAATCCAGTAAGCTCTCGCTGAATGGAATGCCATGCTGCGGCAGTAATGTCTCACAGGCGCGGCGTTGCGCATTGGATAGGCGTCCTTGACGAAGGACAAAGCTGCGAATGGTTTGTTGCATGCAGTGATGAGTGGGCGGTGTGAATACAGGATTAGCTGTTTGCCGGTTTCTTGGTGATTTTATCCGCTTGCGCGATAACACCTTGTGTGGGTGAGCTGGGGCTGGCGCTGTAGAGTTTTTTTGTCATGCGTCCGGCGAGATAAGCTTCGCGTCCGGCTTCGACAGCTTTGCGCATAGCGGATGCCATCAATACCGGATTTTTGGCTGCCGCAATGGCTGTGTTCATCAGTACGCCATCGCAACCTAATTCCATCGCGATCGTGGCATCGGATGCGGTGCCGACGCCGGCATCAACCAGCACGGGGATTTTGGCATTGTCGATGATAATCTGCAGATTCCATGGATTCAGAATCCCCATACCGGAACCAATTAACGAAGCCAGCGGCATCACGGCGACACACCCCATATCTTCGAGTTGCTTGGCAATGATTGGATCATCCGAGGTGTATACCATCACCTGGAAATTTTCCTTAATCAGGATTTCCGCGGCTTTGAGCGTTTCCACCATGTTGGGATATAAGGTATTAGGATCGCCCAAAACTTCGAGCTTGACCAAGCTGTGACCATCCAGCAACTCGCGTGCCAGACGCAACGTGCGTACTGCATCGTCTAACGTGTAACAACCGGCTGTATTGGGTAATAAGGTGTAGCGCGATGGTGGTAAAACTTCCAGCAGATTGGGTTCATTCGCATTCTGCCCGATATTTGTGCGCCGGATCGCAACCGTGATGATTTCTGCGCCACTGGCTTCCACGGCTGCGCGGGTTTCGTTAAAATCCTTGTATTTGCCAGTGCCGACCAGTAAACGGGATGTATATGTTTTTCCGGCAATTATTAAGTTGTCCATAAAACTTATTTAATATCAGAGGCTATTTGCACATGACGGAATTAACCGCCGCCCACGGCGATGACAACTTCCAGGTGATCTCCATGAACCAGCATTTGTTCCGAGAATTGGCTGCGCGGAATAATCTCGCCATTGCGCTCGATAGCGATGCGCTTACCGTGCAATGCAAGGTGGTCCACCAGTTGAGTCACGTTAATAGGTGACTCGAACTGTTGTGGTTGTCCATTGATAGTGAGTTGTATCATGAGTGATAAAGCCTGAATTGTAACCGGGTAGGCAATCAAAAATTGAGTTGAATTTTATCATGCAGGGATTGGATCATTGAAATAATTTAACAGAACCGGCAGTGAATGTTGATATGTTCATGGCAGTCAACGATAAAATGCTGCCTAAGGTTGGGACGAAGGCAGTTTAAAACCATACGATCTTTCAATCTGCACTTTGTCCGGTTCGAAATATCGCCTCACTTACAAAATAAAGTCACCCGCATCCAAAGTTATCAGGCCGGTCAAACGGATTGTCATGTCAGCGATTTTATTGCCATCGATGTCAAAAAGCACGTTGGTAACATTATTAGTTGCATTTTTTACAAATCGTACTTCCGCACCTGCTCCGGTGAAAGCTGCATTTCCGCGAAAAACGAATGCGGGATTACCAGCATCGGCACCATTCGCATCGATCGCAGCGACGTCAATATCATCCAGTGCATGCACAAAATCCTTAATGATATCAGGCTGTCCGCTGCTATCGTTTACAGCAACATAGGTAAAATCATCGGCACCACCCCCTCCCGCTAACATGTCGGCACCTGCTCCACCGATGATGGTGTCCGCTCCGCCCAAACCGTTGATCCAGTCGTTTCCGGCATTACCTGTCAATGTATTTGCCACTCTATTGCCAATAATCGTATCCGCACCGCTTCCACCGATCGCATTTTCCACGGTAACGCCATTGGCAATCGTAAAGCCTCCATTGACACCCTCCACAGCGGATAAATACCCGCCACCGCCGGCTGCATGTAGAAGCGTCGCAGCACGCAAGTCTATTGTTGAATCTATGGCCGATGGGTTACGAATAGTATCGATGCCCTTCGTGTCCCAGATGCAGGAATAAAATGTTCCGGGGGCGTTAGTCGAGCTGAGGGTATAAACATTATTGCCTATCCGAAAATTCGTGTTGCTACCGTAGAGAAACTGCAGTGCGGCGATGTCGAAGGCCATAGGCGTTCCCTCATATCCGTAGCCGGAAATACTGACGGGATCCAGCGGACCATTAGGACCCGCCGGCCAACCGTCGTTATATGACATCATCGTATAAAGACCTTGATTGAGATTGAAATCCCCGTAGTCACCAAACGGCGCCGTAACCCCCGGGAAGTTCGGTCGGCCGTCACCCCCGGAGTCGTGCGGATGTTTCAATCCAACAGCATGACCCAACTCATGGATGAAAGTGGTGAAATCATATCCTCCCGGTTGCAAACTGGAGTAATCCGTTGAATAGTAGGCATCTCTATTGAGAATTACGGCACCTTGGCGGTTAACGACCGGGCCGACATCTTCACCGGGAGGAACCGAGGTACCAAGAGCACCGCCTGCATCCGAATTTCCGACAACGCCGACAATAATATCGGCATCCGCCTGACTATTCGCGATCATAAAATCAATATTGCAAATGTTCTCAATAAATTGCATTGACTTCTGGAATGCTGTAATTTCCTGAGAAACGGTATGCGCCGTGACCGCCGTGCCGCCAAAATCAAAAACCTCATTCTCCCCTTGGCCCGCTATATATACTTTTAATCGCGTCCCCGCGAATGGATCATTCCAGTGACTCCCCCACAACAAATCGTTAATGTACGTGTTATTGGCTAATGGGCTGGCGATCGGATCAGAAAATGCCATAGGTTGAGTTCCTCCAGTTATAGTGAATTGTATGAGCAGCTGACGTATATTTCCGTCATATGACACATCGCTATAGTTTCCGGTTCTCGAGTCAACGCTTGTGATGACACTCTCGCGTAGAAACCATGAAGAAAGCACAGTGCATTTTATTGACCGAAGAATATGAGTAAACCATCAAGATAAATACAGACTGTGATGAATCAAAACAGTTGCAGCTAGTGGTTATACTTATAGAAAAACAAAAGTTTCCCTCATATACATCATGGTATTGATTAAGCTAGGATGCCCACATGCTGTTCCGGTTGAAGTCAGTATACTTATATCCACCCGAATAAGCTTTTAATGTGTGTTGTTTTGTGAGATAGCGATGGATTATTTCAGAAACGATATCGGGCTGCCTTATTGTGGTAAAAAATACTTGTGAAAATTTTTGTGATCATATCATTGATTATGTGGATCTTGGTCGGTTGCGCGACCCATGGCTTTTCTTATCAGCCGTCACAAAATGACGGCTGTGCTTTAGCAGGAAGAGCATTCATGTACTCCTGCATCAATCGAAGATAATCCCTGATATGCGATTAGATAAATAAAAACACCGTTTCTTGGACGGCATTTGATGTTATTCGGGGCATTATTGGACGGCGGGAGTCGAACCTTGGTCTATTTCTGATATATCAATCATTTATTGCTTACTTCTGCTATTTTGGTGTCATTTAAAGGCATTCTTACGAGTTTAAGAAAGACAAATGCCACATGCGATTAAATCTAAACTTATTTACTAAGGCTATCAAGAGTACTGTTACATATAATCATATAGTTATTCGTGGCAGAAGTATTGATTTTCTGTTAGCTTACTAATGGAATGTAACTGTAGCTCCCCGTGTTACTTGAGCGGGGTAAAACGAAATGGTGCGTTTATACTCTATATTAGGGGCTATTTCTATTCTTAAGGTAATTAAGTAATAAAGACTTAGGAACAATTAGCCAAGTTATATGACATTCCGTTCCAGATTATGAGACATTTTTTACCGTATACATTACGTTAGGCGCTCCTCTATGAAAATATTTTTGTTGTTCCTAGCGCTCAGCGCCTCCACAAGTGCAATTGCCCAGAACAAGCCGGTAATAGAATGCGGCGAGTCAAAGGGAGTGCGGTTTGATGCGCCTAGTGGCAATGTTGCCATCGATACAGATGAAGCGCCTAGGCATTTTTTTCTAACCATTGATCTAAAGGCATCCAAAATTTCTTTACTTTGGCCGGAAAGTAAAACCAGTGATGGTCGCTCAACACTACCAAGCTATACAGCGGAGCTTTTGATTGTTTCTGCCACAGAAAATCAGATTTCGGCACTTGATATTGACCAAACAGGCGATATGGTAGGCGTCTATTCTTTATATCCAAAAGAGAAGGTCATCTATCACACCCAGCATCGATATCAAGCTTTTTCTGGTGGCTCGCCAAACAACACATCTTTATGGGCAAAGTGCAAAATGTAGTCTTTGTGAATTTCAAAAAATTACAAGGCGAAAGAATTGCCTAACACTACAGTCGAAAGGGACAGCCAAAAAGCTGAGCTTGTTGGTGCCCTTCGCGTTACGCATTGGGGGCTAACAGCGTGAATTACCTACTTACGCCACTCGATCAGCACTTTGATCTTGGATTTGGGTCTGTCGCAAACTCCTTCAAATATGCGGCTGACGTAGTTTTGTCGTCGCAGTCTGAGTCGCCGAGCTTAAATGCCCATCTCCCTGCAAGCTTCCTCTATCGTCATTCGATCGAACTGTTTCTGAAGTCTGGCATCATCATCTTTCATCGAAAATTTCAGATCCCGTTCGACCAAGAATCTTCTGACACTGAGCCCAAGGTGGTAGTTGGTGAAAAGTGGAAGCCAATGTATTCCGTTCACGGAATACAAGACCTCTACTCGTATTTCCGCAAATTGTCTTCTCGCCATGCCGTATATCTCGCCGAACACACTCACACCAATTGGGAGTTTCCACCTGAACTTGATCCGTGGATTTCGGAAATTGAGGCCACCGATTCAACTAGCACCTTCTTTCGATACCCCATGACGAAACACAAAGCCCAAGACGCCAACAAGTCTGTCCACCACGAAAGTAACGTCAATAAAGTGCTTTCTCAACTTGGGGAAGGAGCCAAGCCTGTAAAGGCATTCCTTATCCTTGGCGACGATAACGAAATAGTTAAAACATTCACGTTTAATGACGAACTTGCCAAAGCTACGGCAACCGTATTAAGAGAAACCGCCAATTTCTTTTACTGTTACCACGCAGCAATGAGGGGAGAACTCACAGGTGGCTGGTAAGCTTGCCTTCAACTTAGCAGTTAATCGGATCTGCGCGAAAAGCTGCACAGGCTGCTCACTTCTACGTTAGTTGCATATATAAATGAGATATCAAACTGAAATTTTAATAACCTAATTACCAGATTTATCCGATTTGGTGAGCCATTACGGGCACAAATCACAATTGGCACTAGGTGGTTAATGTATTGAAGATTTAGGTGCCGTGTTTTATCAAAGATTCAGGAGGAATACCTAGTTCTTGGTGAAGTTTCTGAATCATTCTTAGTGTTAGTGCGAGTTTGCGGTTTAGAGCTTCATAGACGCGAATACTTTTCCGAATCATTGACTAAAGGTCTTTGATTGTTAATCGTTTTTGTGCAATTTCAAATTCAATGGTTTCAACTGGATCGGGCAGGTCGAGCGGGAAGTGTTTGCGTTCGTAGGCTTCGATCAGTGTCACCAGAACATCCAGTTTTTCACCTTCCGGGGTGTTGGGTTCAGCTGTCATCAGTGATTCTACTTCCTTTAATGCTTCGCGGTAATCGGCATCGCTTTTGATGGATTTAATATTCATGTCAGATTGTTCCCAATTTAAATCGTTTGTGCGTCGATTCGGTTCTATTAGCGCAGGTCGTACCAGACCCCTCGGCCGCTGCCATGCTGGCTCAGCGTGCCACGTTCTACCAGTACACGGAAATGCTGCTTGAGCGTGTTGCGGCCGACCCCGGTCAGCTTGATGGCTTCGCCAATGGTGACGCGACCGTGCTCGCGGGTGAACTCGACGATCTGTAGCTGCAGTTCAGGCATGGCCGCCAGCACGATCTTCTCACGCTCGACCTTCTTCTCCAGGCGCCGAACCTGCTCGGCCAAGGCGCGGAGGAAAAACATGAGCCAAGGCTGCCAGTTCGGTGAGTCGGTGCGGATCGTGCCCTGCGTTTGGCGCAGTGCCAGGTAATAGGCTTCCTTGCTCTGTTCGACCACACTTTCCAGCGAGCTGTAAGGCACGTAGACGTAGCCGGCCTGCAGGAGCAGCAACGTGGTCAGCACGCGGGAGAGCCGCCCGTTGCCGTCCTGGAATGGGTGGATCTCCAGGAAAACGATGATGCATAGGGCGATGATCAGCAGAGGATGCAATCGGGCCGTTTCGCGCTCCTGGTTTACCCAGGCCGTCAGTTCCGTCATCAGGCGAGGCGTGTCGAAGGGTGACGCAGTCTGAAACACGATACCCATCTGCGCGCCGGTTTCGTCGAAGGCGGCGACGCTGTTCGAGTTAATCTTGTAGTTGCCGCGATGCCAGGTATCCTTCTCGCTGTAACGCAACAGGATTTGGTGCAACTGCTTTATGTGGTTCTCAGTGAACGGGATGTCCTGCCAGGACGAGAACACCAAGTCCATCAGCTCGGCATAGCCGGCCACTTCTTGCTCGTCGCGGGTGGCAAAGGACTCGATCTCCAAGTTTGACAGCAACTGCTCCACCTCCCGGTCGGACAGCTTGCTGCCCTCGATGCGGGTGGAGGAGCCGATGCTCTCGATGGTGGCCACGTGGCGGAGGGCCGACAGCCGATCAGGAGCAAGCGTGCCTAAGGCGCGCCAAGCGCCTTTGAACTCGTCGATCCGGGCGATGAGGCTCAGGATCTCCGGGGTGATCTGAATGGTGTCGGTTCGCAACATAAACCAATACTACACCCATTTACACCCATTTTCGAGCTGCATCCATTAAGACGCCCATTTACACCCAATCTACCGTGGATTGAATCTTGCGGAAAATGATTATCTGCAGGGATATCACTTGGCTCAAGATGGGGCAGAGAATAAACGCCGAACATTCAGGTTTTTTAAATTCACGAAAGTCCGAAATGGTATCTCGGAAATCTAGCCTGTACTGGGTCTTGGAAAAAAAAGACCAACCTGATAAGTGGTTGATCTTTCCTGTTGGCATGGCGAGCAGCTAACCTTTATCCTTGAGCGTCTTTCGCCTGAAGCTCCAATACGTGGCAAAATCTTTGACTTTGGGGGATAACTGAATCGGAAGACATCGATTATCACCGTATAGGACAATTGAGCCAGCTTTCCGTACATTCAAAACTTTTGGAAAAGGTGGGTTATTTTTCCTATACCCAGCCGCATTTGTCCGTTTTCCACCATGCTTCGCTATCGTTCTTATGAATCATGATTTGATATCCGCGCACTATCAAACATGCACGATTAGCCGCTGTCAAATCCGCTAACAAGGCGTCAAAAAACGTTTCCGAGAAAGCCGATGCAAGGTAGAAACAGGTGAAAAAAGCACATTTTATAGGTCATTCATGAACCTCTTGATCTTGTTCTTAACGCATCGCAACAGCAATGCAGAACGTTTTTCAAAGTGCTAATAGCAATTGCGCAACACGGAGTACAATTTCCTACATAAGCGCATTGATTGTTTCCGAGCCATAACCTTACCGAGGTCATCAATGAATCTTTTGCGACTAAATTTTTGGATGATATGTCTATGGGCGTGGTTTCACATACCGTTGGTATCGGCCAACGATATCGCATGCGAGCAAACCGGTGCGGCACGTATCTGGATTTCGCCGCTGTCTCCTCAAGCCGGTCAACCGGTCAGAATCATGGCTGTGTCAACTGACAGCCCGCTATCGGAATTGATTCTGATGGATTCGCGGGACCAGCCAATACCGTTGCAATTCCGACAGCGCGGCGGGCCACCCTGGAGTTTAATCGCAAACTTGAAAAACCTGGATAGCGGCCTCTATCGCATCACCGCAACCCGGAATAATCAACAAGCTGGATGCCGTTCGATGGTCATTGGCGAAGCCGCTGCCCAGGAAAAACCGGAGACATGGAATCTGGCCACCGAAGCCTTTTATTCTGCCTGGATCGAGGAATTATTCGGCGCGCCGCCAGAGGAAAATTTCAGTTTCAATTCTCTGGAACCGGTATTGCGCAACAATGATCGCAATTTTCTTCACAATTATCTGGGGCTTAATGAAGACAGCAACCTGCCGCTGACGCCAGACTGCGCGGATCTGCCCTACACGTTGCGCGCTTATTTCGCCTGGAAAATCGGCCTGCCGATGGCTTTTCGCGCGTGTGGACGCGGCTCGGCCAAAGCACCGCCGAGTTGCGGCACGCCCACCATCGTCAGCGAATTCACTCGTGGCGTGCAGTCACAAACCAATTTCCGCAAGCGCTACCGGCAACTGGCCGATACCGTACATTCCGGCTCGATGCGAACCGGTCTCACCGCTGATAATACCGACTGGTACCCGGTTCCACTCAGCCGCGAAACATTATGGCCGGGTACCGTGTATGCCGATCCCTATGGTCATATTTTGGTATTGGCCGAATGGGTGCCGCAAACAGCCGATCGACCCGGCATGCTGCTGGCGGTCGACGCCCAACCGGATAACTCGGTGGCACGTAAGCGCGTATGGGAAGGCACGATGCTATTTGCCAATACGGAGAATGCCGGGCCCGGTTTTAAAGCATTCCGCCCGGTCGTACTGTCCGCATCGGGCACAGGGCGCATGCTGTCGAATCAGGAATTGAGCGACCATCCTGATTTTATGCCCTTTTCTTTGGAACAGGACTATCTTACACCCGATGATTTCTATGCGCGGCTAACGCAGTTGATCAATCCGCACGGATTGGATCCATTGCAAGCTTACGAAGCCATGCTGACGGCACTGGTGGAACAAGTGGAAACCCGCGTCAACTCAGTGCAAAACGGTGAAATGTATTTCCAAAAAAATCCGCGCAACACAATCGCGATGCCCAGCGGTGCAGCAATTTTTCAAACGATCGGTCCTTGGGAAGATTATTCGACACCATCGCGCGATATGCGCTTGATCATTGCGATCAATGTGTTGAACAGTCTTCCGGAGAAAATCGTGCGCCATCCGGAATTATTCGTGCTGAGCGGCCAAAGCCCGGAACAAGCCAAGACCATGATCGAGCGGTATCACGCCGAGCGCGCCCAGGAACGCAGCATCCGTTATATTCGTTCGGATGGCAGCGAATGGGAATTGACCATCGCTGAGGTACTGGCGCGCAGGCCTAATTTCGAAATCGCTTACAATCCCAACGACTGCGCCGAGATACGCTGGGGTGCGCAATCGAATACCGAGGAGTATGCGACTTGCCGCCGTCAAGCACCTGCAGAACAACGCGCCCGGATGGCGCAATACCGCGTGTGGTTTCGGGAAACTCGCAGACCAGTACCTTGAAAACAGCCCCGCTCCGGATAGCAAGGCATTATCGCATTCCTTTGATCAGCAACAATATAGGCAGTAATTTTGCTGATACTATGGCATAGTGAAATACGTTCAAATTTTATCAACAAGGAGATATTAAAATGGCTGACAAATCCATCCCTCAAAGATTACAAGAGGAGCTTACCAATCTGCAATCGGTCGTTGACGAAGTTAAATTGCAAATGCATCTCGGGTCTAAGGAAATACAAGATAAACTACAGCCACATCTGGAAGAACTCGAGCAGGAATTAAGCCAGGCCAAAGAAAAATGGGAGGCTTTTGAAAGCAGTTCGGAAAGCGCATGGGAGGATATTCAAACCGGCTTGAGAAAATCATTCAAATCGATGGAGCAAGCGTTTGAAAGAGCGAAAAAGCACTTTCCGCCAAAATGAAATTTTTCAAACAAGAGCAGTTGCATAGCCTGTTCGGCCGGATCATCAAACGTATCATGAATGCATTGACTCACTTGGCGAAGACGGCATGATTTGTCTGATTGAAATAGAAACTGCTAAGGAGAATCTTCTTCCTCATGTTTCAATTATATTTATTCAAAACAGAAGCGCTTTAACTTCGATCACTAATACTTATGCTTCGAGTGCTTTTTAGCGGCCTGTCAGGAAATATGTTTTAATCCTGCAGCGCTCAGCAAATACCAGACCAACCTGCAATCATATGACCAGGCAATGCTTCGACAAAGCAAAAGCGCTAATCGACGCAGCGAATTGTGAGGATCCGAACCGCGAAATCAGCGAAGGGAAGGATTGGCCGAAAGAATTGCTTTACTCGCGCCGCATGTCTGAAATGCTCGAACGCTATGCACTCGATGCCGATGATGCCATAAAACTGGCGGTGAGTGCTCAGCACATTCAACGCTGGAAATCGCCACGCAGCGATTATCCGATGGATCGAAAGGGGTATCATCAATGGCGTGCCGAGTTAAACAAATTTCATGCCGACACCGTTGCCGATTTGCTCGCTAAAGCTGGATATGAAAATACATTCATTGCACGCGTAACCCAGGCCGTTGGCAAGAAATCGCTTAAAACCAATCCGGACACCCAGTTATTGGAGGATGTTGCCGGACTGGTTTTCTTGGAACATTACCTGCTCGACTTTGCTGGCAGGCACCCTGAATACGACGAACAGAAGTGGCTCGATATCATTCGTAGAATTTGGAATAAGATGTCCGCTCAAGCGCATCAATTCGTACTCGCAGGACACATCAAATTACCGGATTCACTGGCGGCGCTGATCAAGCAAGCGGTATCCGAATAAATCACGATTCTGTAATAATGGGCAGAAAAGTTGTTTGATGTAGCTCAGACGGCCTGTTGAAAAACCCCTGATACAGTCGGATCGGCATCGCAAGTTCTTCTGATGGTTAGAGACCTTTGCACGGTGTCATGAGCGGTACGAGAATAAGGCAAAAATTTGCGAAAAAGCGGAGTTTACACGGGGTAAATGAGCATTTTTTGCAAATTTTTAACGCAATTATGGTGCCGCGTAGTAACCGTGCAAAGGTCTCGGTTAATGACTATGTGCAATCGGCGTGTTGACTACTTCTTCAATTTCCATCATGCCCAAGTCTTCGTGATCGAGAATGTGGCAATGCATGACAAATTTTCCGATGTAGGTCTGATAGTGCGTATACACATTGGTCACCGCCGGACCTTGCACCAACAGCGTATCTTTCCAAACCATTTGCGGTTTACCGTCCGGACCGATTCGCTGCCACTGGAATGGATTGACATGAATATGAAATACATGCGGTAACGGCGGAATAGCACCAGGTACTGCAGCCGGGTCACCAACGGTTGTGAGCGACCACATATCGACAGCGCCTAACTCCAATTGACGTACATGGTCGGGATTAAACGCGCGGTAATTGACTTGGAAATAATTCTTTTTGCCGGACATGTCCTGACCGAGCTTGAACGCAACTTCCTGCACGCCTACAGCTTGTTTGCTCAAATCGAGATTGCCAAAGGGCGCCAGCGGAGCCATTTCCTCGTTGGTTGGCAAAGCCATGTCGTTGGTTTCGTCAACGACTTTTAGAATGGCTAGTAAATTTTCTGGTTCATCAGCTTGCCGTAGCGATTTCAAACGAGAGGTCGGCTGATCGATGATGCGATATTCTCCAGGCTTCATGCTGGCTTTAATCAAGACGTCGCTACGGTAGCCAGGCTGCAGATCGATCGGCATTCCTGCTTTCCAGGTATCAATGCGCCCTAGGTAATTGCCGTCCAAAGCGATTTCATGTAAATCATGCTTCTCAACCGCGAATGCGATGGATTCACGAAAAGCGGTATCGATCAAACGCCAGCGTTGTACTTCGCCGCGTTTCATGGTGATGATCGGAACGATCTGGCCATTGATAGTGATACGCCGTTGCGAGCAATGCCATGTGTCCTTGTTGGTGGCAGTGCTGCAATCTTTCGGATTGGGTGTGGATGGGCCAGGGAACAGGCTGGTGATATTGTTCAGTTCGCCTTTCTGATTGTATAAAATCGTTTGCAGTACGAAGATTTTTTCGTTGGCATTGGCGGCCAACAGCGCTTTCGGCGTGGTACTTGGATTATCCTCGATTACAATGGCGCCGGCCATGCCGCTGCCGACCTGAATCGATGTCGAGCCGTGTGCGTGGGCATGATACCAATAGGAGCCGATCGGATGGTCTTTCGGCAATGTCACTTCATAAGGGAAATTACTTTGCGGCGAAATGGCGAGCAGTACATTGTCGCTGTTACCGGTGGGTGATACGTGTAAGCCGTGGAAGTGTACGTTGGTGGTATTGAAAGACGCCGGAATGGTATCCAGATAAGCGTTTTGGTTCTCCTGATCGAATTGTGCCTGAATTTCATTGGGTGATTCTTTCGGTAACCGGTTTTTCAACAGCAAATTGACGATATCACCTTGCTTGACACGCAATGTCGGTCCCACCAGTTTTCCTTCATAGGTGCGTAGTTTCACGCCGCAACCTGCGATGCTGGTGGTTTTGGGGTCGGTATATTGTACGGTCAGTACAGTTTCGAGCCTACCATTTTGTGCGTGCAGATCGGGTGGATTCTGGAACGGTTGCTTGCCGTATTTTTCGATATCGATTGGTTCGTAGGCACAATAGGGATGATTTTTCCCCGCCGAGGCAAAAGAACTACCAAGCAGTAAAGTGGACACGATCAATAAATTCTGTAGGTATTTTTTTGACAAAACTTGCATAGCTTTTCCTTTACTTGAAAATTCTACTGTATTGCACCTTTAATATTGGGAGGATTACCTTGGGAGCAACATAGCTGTTTGTAAAACGTAGCATAATAGTAATCGTTTCAACCCGCGCAACTTGGTTACACAGGTTGAAACAGCATGACATTGCTTTTATGGTTTACTAGTCACGATGGGGCTGGCGTTGAGGAAACCCCAAATGAAGTCTGTTTGCATTACCATCAGATTTGGACGGCTGTTGTTATCGTTGTAGAACCAGAACGGATTAGGGATACCGTGATGGCTGCGTGCATAGCCAAAGTCGGTCAAATTACGCTCAAACACTGATAATGCAAGAAAATTAGCTGAGCCATCGCCATTCAGTGCCGCACCTGCTCTTGCGTGACAACTAATACAACTCGAACCATCCATAAAACCAGCTTCGGTTACCGAATTACCCAATAGCGTCGATTGACCCATTGAGTTAACAAACTCCACTTGAGAACCTTTGAGGCGGAAGTTACGCCACGCAATATCCTCCGGATCAGGTTCAATCTGACTCGTGCTGCTGCCGTCGCCAATATTTAATTGAGTTAGCAGCTTGTCCCATTCCGGGCGAATCTTTTCCAACGGATAACTTTTGTCAGAATTGAAAACGATACTGGGAGAGTTCAATTGATCGCTATGTTGATTGGGTTTGACGTAATTATCCGCAGTGCCAGCTGGGCGATTCTTATCGCTGCTTGCATAACCGTAAGCATCATTGCAGCCGGTGATATCACAACGACCTGGCAGGCTAATATGCTCGAAGGTGGTCCATACCCAGTTGGGAATATCTTTAGAAGAAATATGGAATGCCACTAGGTGATGAATCCCTTCCAAATTGCAAGTGAGGGATGATTTGCTGATACCGAGCGCTTGAAGATCAATCTGTGTCTGTAATAATTTGCTGATGTATTGCTTGGGGTCCTCCGGCAATCCAAGTGCAACAGCAAGATCATGATGCAGCCAGTTACTCTTGATCATGATGGCATCTGGGGGTAAGTCTATGCGCGACAACGCACCGGGCTTCCCGTCCTGAGACGAATGATTGGCTAAATGATAAGGTGCTTCTGTTTGCAGATTTTTCTGATTAATCTTAAATACATCTATTACGCCGTTGGCATTATATAAATTATTGGTGAAAAGGTAATCATGAAATACCTTATTGCGAATGGTCAGTTCAGCATTTGTCTGACGAATGACGCGACCTGAGCTTTCTGCATCGGATGGATTAAATTTCTTTATGATATCGGGTATCAGATCCTTAGTCTTACCATCGACAGATACCGCAGAACAGGAAGATATCGGTGCATCTGTTGCTTTCTTCATTGACTTCAATTTAACCATACGACCGAGGGGATTAAGTACGTCATGGAAGGGTAGACGGGTATCGCGCTGTAAAGCAGGATCGCGCGCCTGCACTTGCGCTTTCTCTGTCAAAGCATCAGTCAGACTTTTGAGTTTAGCGGCGTGCTGAATCCCTGGATAAACTGGACAATGATCGAGATCGTTGTTTGTTGATCCAGGTTGACAACAATGATCTTTACCAGGTGTTTGTCCAGACTGACAGAGTGCATAGGGCTGTGCTGGCCAATTGTCGTTCTCATCAGCCCAGTTTGACCAGAATTTAGCCTGAACTGCTTCGGCAAATAGCTTCCAGGAAAACATATCCGGACAAGTCATGGCAGCATTGCTTAGTATCTTGCCTGTATTGCTATTAATGGTAAGCAATTCACCATCTTTAACCATCATTGAACAGTATTCAGCATCCTTAATACCGGCCTGGAAATACAAAATTGAATCTACACTTGTAGGTTTATAGTCATCCGCATGGACAGAATGAATGCTACTCAAGGTAATGCCAATCAGAATAATAAACAATAAATGAGAGCGCAGGATCATAGTGTTTCTTCCAATTAATAAGTAAGGATAAAAAGTTACTGAAGGATCGTAAAAGAAACTCTGTATCGACATCTCTCAGAAAAAAGCGCTTTAAACGACTTTAATCGCTACTATCCTCATCTAAAAATGTGCTATGCGGTCAGAGAGATCAACCTGCAATAAAAAACCCGCTATTACGCGGGTTTTAGGATTGTGTCAGATGTTCTCAGATGTTTAAATGGAAGGGCGGGAATCGAACCTTGGTCTATTTTAAAAATATCAAACAATTAGTATTTCCTTTGGCTATATTTGTGACAATATATATTGCCTGTTTAGTAATGAGAAGAATATAAATAAGTTTGATCTTAAACCTAATCTATGATCCTATCAACTGTTTATTTTGATTACGGAATCACAGTTTTGTACAATATTTTAACTATATTTGAGTTTGAGTTTAATCGTCAAATCAGCTAATTCAAATCTCGATTCTTTTCGAGCTAGTGCTATTAAATTCTGCGATGCATTTGTTTATTAAGTTTCATTTGAATGAATAAATATAAAATTATGAGTGCAAAACAAAAATTACTAACATTAGATGAATTTGCTGAAGAAATAATGGCTGAAAAACAACCAAGGGCACTCATTATTTTAGGCACATCACAAATAGAAATCCAATTACGTAATTTAATTCAGAGCTTTATTTTGCCTAAAAAAAGTAAGACAAATGATGCAGATGAACTCTTAGATGGAGATACCCCTCTTTCAACATTTAGCTCACGAATTAAAATTGCTGTACGATTAGGACTTATTGATGTGAATCTTGCTAATCAATTAAATAAATTACGAGAAATTAGAAATATTGCAGCGCATTGGACAAGATTCCGTATTTTAGATTCACCTTTAAAAGATAAAGTTCGGGATTTGCAATTGCTCATCACGGCGCGCCGTTCTTATAAGCTTACTGTAGAACGATTTTACGATGATGAGGAATTAAATGACATTCAGTCTCTACAAGCCATGTTATTGACTTTAAGTGCAATAATTGCAAGTTTAGAGAATAAATTTCAGAATGAAAGCTTACTTAAAATGTATCCACCTTTAATTGTGAATTAAAAATAATATGTCAATTAATCAATCCGAATTATCATCCATGTTTTTAATAGTACCAGCTATCAGGGGACGTGTGCTTGGTGTAGATGTATATCGTGGTTTTGCAAAACTTTCTGATCTTGCAGATATTTCTAAGGCAGATATATATGATCAAACTATGAATCCAACGGGAACACAGCGTGATCTGAGCCGTACACATGCACAAGACGCATATGATTATGTAAGAACAAAAGAATTTGGTTTTTGGCCTGAGGTTTTTCTTTGTGCGAGGCTAAAGAAGGCCATAACTTTTAGATCAATCTCAGATGAGACACCTGAAATTGGAATGCTCGAATTTGATCTTCAACAAATAAAAAAATGTAAGTCAATTGCAATATCGAGAATTGATGGAAATCATCGTCTTTTTTATGCCGATGGTGCTAGCCAAAAACATACTAGGATAGAAAAAACTGCTTCATTTTGTCTTGCGTATGATCTGTTAAGTAATGAAGAAATTCAATTATTTAAGGACATAAATAAGAACCAAAAGCCGATGAATACAAGCCATTTAGATGGTATTGAAGTACGATTAACAGAAGAGGAACAATTAAAACGAAGGCAACCAGAATTATATGTGGCGAAAAAACTTAGTGAAGATAGTCAAAGTCCTTTTATAGGAAGAATATACCAAGGAGGTAAGAAGTCATCCAATGTTGACATCCCTCTCCGAGGAATCAAAACAGGTATTGAATACATGTTATCCAGATCAACAGAACTTTCTCGTCTTGATGATGCAGAAGCAAAATACCGAGTAATAAGAAATTTTTTTCAAGCATTCAAACAATGGCAGCCAAAATCATGGGCCGACCCAAAAGAATATATTACACTCCGTGGATCTGGTTTGTGGGCGATGTGCTTTATTGGAGCGCATGTAATCGATAGAGCACTACAACAAGACCAGTACGAAACTGATTATATGCTCACGATCCTTCAATCTGGAAGGGAATGGGATTGGTCAAAAAATGGAGATTTTAAAGGACTTGGGGGACGAGCCGGAGCCCTCGAAATAAGTAAACGGGTAACAAGTAAGCTCCACGATGATAAACGAATGTCATCTAAAGAATTGCTCGATAAAATCTTAGCTGAGTAATTAATGATTTTTATTTATTATTGGTAGTTGAATATCAAATTGATGAGTTATGTCACCCATATTGTAACTAAAGTATTTATCCCATAAGCTTCTATCAGCTTTGTCTTTACATCCAGTTTTTTCACTCCGGCGTTTTCGATTCTACTATTTTTTTATATTTCTGATGGTGTTGTATAATTTGCTTTTAGCATAGCCTTCCACTTATTGCTCGTCAGTGGTGACAATGGACTAGATCTCCAGATTTGACAATAACTGCTTCACCTCCCTGTTGGATATACTTGCTTTACTCGATGGTGTAAAGGAGCTGATGCTTCCGATGGCGGCGACGTGCGTGGAAGTAGCCCGCCGCTCGATAATAAGAGCACATAATGCGCGTCAGTTGTCTTTAAACTCATCGATTTTGACGAAGAGACTTTGTATCTGTAGAGTGATCTTGGAGGGTGTCGTTTCTCATCATACACAATAATACTATACCCCTTTTCAACCCAATCCGCCTCAAAATGGAAGTTATGGAGAAGGCTTTTCTGCAGAATACCACTTAGTTCGAGGTGGACTAAAGAATGGTCCCCAAACTTTCAAATTTTGTAATTTTCACGAAATGCAGAATGTTATCAGAAAACCGCCCGTACTGATTACTTGCAAATAAGAAATAATTTTATTGAAAAATAATAGACTTAGAGTATCATATTAAATGATGTAACTACCTATTTTTATGATCAAATACATATATCGTAAACGAAAATCAACTGAAGTACTGGTATTGCATCATTAAACATAATTATTATGAAAAATGCCTCAAAAAATAATTCTAGCAATTAGCAAACAATTTGGAGGTAGTTATGGAGATCTTTACTTTATTTGTTCAACCATCTTGTGATAAGGCTTTGGTGCAAAACGTAGAATTAGAATCTTTTGATGAAGCATCGCGATATGCATGGCTAAGCTTGATAACAAAAGAAACCTATGAAGAAGCTAGAAAACAATTAAAATCAAGTGTGTTTTATGAAGATAATCAATTGGTTGAAGATGTAATTACAGGTGGTGATATAAGCTATGAGCAATTTGATCAGAAACGACAAAAAGAATTGAATTTATATAAAGGTGATTTATCACGTATTGTCAGCGAAAAAAAACTTAAAAGCTATTTAACTCCAGAACAGCTTGATGCATGGGTAAATTGTATTGAAATTAATAGTGAAGCACCAGTTTTGGTTTACATAAGAAAAGTCACTGATAACTACGCTAGTATAAATATTCGTTATCGTGGAGCTGCGCATACGCCAGAAAAAGTTAAATTTGATGTCACTATAAAGGGACTGGCGAAAGAAGAAATTCAAAACCGAAAAATACCAATTAAGAAAGGCGGTTCATTCATAATTGATATAAATAGAGCCAATCCTCAGCATGAAATTCGAGTCACCGTTACTGGAGAATCAATGAGCGCTGAAGATACTTATTATATTAAAGGAGAAAAACGGCAACCGCCTCCTCCTCCAGTCCCTCCTGCGAGTTTGCGTTCCCATATAATAATTGGTTCTGTAGAGTGCTCAAATGCACATGTTACTGCACCACCAAGAAATGCTTTTGATGGAAACGAGAGTTTGGCTTGGAACGCTGGGGGACATCCTCCCCAGTGGATAAGAGGGCATTTTGATACTCCTGTAGATCTAACTGAAATAAAATTAATAATATCTCAGGCTCCCCCAGGGCATACAAAGCACGAAGTCTATGTTGGACTTGAAGATGGGAATCGGATGCTATTAGCCATATTTGATGGTCAGACATCTGATAAAGGAATATTACGAAAAAATGTAAATATACGAAGAGTTCTTTCAATTGAGGTAATGACAGTATTTTCTCCGTCCTGGGTAGCATGGTTTGAAATTGAACCTATTGGCCGTTTGAGTAGGAAATAGCTGGGTCATTAATTATTTTGATTGTGGAATCCATCTTCCATACACCTTAATTATCATTCCCCAATCTTTATGTCCCATTTGCTGGGCAGCCCATAGAGGATTTTCACCTTTTGAAAGAAGTGTTGATGCGAATGTGTGGCGGGTTTGGTAAGGGTTGCGGTATTTTATACCGGCTTTTTTCAGTGCCGGAATCCAAACATTCTTGCGGATTGGTTGATCGTTTCTCCAGGGTTGATTGGTTTTCGGGTTATGGAATACGGTTTCATTCTGCTTTTTTGTAAATATTTGCTGATTAAGCAGGGCTTCTTTGGCTTGCGGTTGTAGTGTAACTTCTCGTTTTCCCGACTTTGTTTTTGTGTCTTTCAGTTGACCGCGTACATGAGCTTGTTTGATAAATATGCGGTTTTGTTCAAACTCAATATCTTGCCAGCGTAAAGCGATGAGTTCGGAAGTTCTGAGGCCTGAATAAAATGCAAATTGGATCAGGTTTTTTTCCTGGCCTGTTAGTTCGTTTAAAATTTTGTTGATTTCTTCTTGCGTGAAAGGTTCGGGTTCACGGGTTTTGTTGGGAAGGTTCTTGACTCTTTGCAGCGGATTTTTGTCGATGATTTCATCAAGGTAGAGCTCTTCAAACATTTGACGAAGTGGGGTCAGGATATTGCTTTTGCGTTTGTTGGAACAGGGGAGTTCTGATAGCCATTCCTTTACTTTGCTGGCAGTCAGTTCGGAAATAGTGAGATTGCCGAATGTGGGAATCAAATGGTGATAGATGGCGCTGTTATAGTCTTGCAGTGTGCTGAGTTGAAGTTTTGCTTGGTTGCGTTGCAGCCAGCATATCAGGGCTTCTTTGATCGTGTAGAGATCGGGACGGTTTTTCCTGAATTCTTTGGCTTTCTTGCTGTAGGGAAAATGTCGGTTGTAATCGAAAGTACCGGTCTTGATTTCGTATTTGATGGATTGCAGCTTAAGCGCCAGTTCCTTTTGTGCGGTTTTGGTTGGCGGTATGGGTATTGACTCGCGGCAGCGTACACCTTGATAGGTGAACGATATCTGGGCGCTTTTGCCGCGGATTGTTATGCCTCTTTGCCTTGCATCCATAAATTTGCAGCCTTCATGCTTATGAAAATTCTGCCATTCGCAGATTTAAACCAATGAATTCCGAGAATCCAGTGTCCTTTTTTCAGGTACTGGCGAATGGCATTTTCAGTTAAGCCGGTCAGTTCAGCACATTTTTTGACAGTTACCAGTAATCGTTCGGAATGGTTCATTTTTTTCCCTCCTCAGCATTACCGGAAATATGCTTGGTCACGTGCTTTTCGACTTCCCCTTGATTCTCGATCAAGCCTTTATCTTCGACTTTGCGCTTACCCATCACTACAGCCCAGAAACTGCCTAGTTTTTGTGAGATGGCATAACCGACGCTTTTGGTTTCGCTGTATCCCGTTGTTTCCGGACAGACATCTTGGAAACTAAGGCCTAGAATTTTTTCATAGCGGCGATAGGTCAAAGGATTGTGAAGAATTTTAAGAACACGCCAGCCGAAGTATTGCCCCATGATCAAAGCGCCTAATGCGCTTTCCAATGTTGTGCCAACACCTCGGAATTCCTTAATATTCTTTAAAATAATTTGCTCTTGTTCCTCGCTGAGGTTGAGATCAAACAATTTTCGTTGATTGGTTTCCATAATAAATAGTGACTATGAGAGTAGATAGTGATTCTTATAGTACGCTATTTATTTCCACAGTAAATAGTATAAATGTCCTATCAATCTAAAATAGTTACTTGGTTTTGAAATTCCTCTTTTGTGAATTGCCGCATTTCGTCGTGAAACTTGATGACAATTTCAATCTGATCGTTAAGCGTTAATACGCCGCATATGTGGCCGATTTGCGTGATGCTATATTTTTTTCCGGGTTCAGGCGCATCCTGTTTCAGAACTGCGAGCCGGTAGATTAAGGAAACCGCTTCTTCAAGATTAAATGTATTCATAATATTTATATTTTTAATTTTTTTAGTGTTGAGTTGGGTTTTCATAATTAATTTTCTGAGGTTGAAATGGAGTTGGTACAGTTATTGATACAAGTCCAAGAGAAACAGCTCCGGCGTGACATTGCGTGCGCTCGGCTTGCGCCTCGCTCCTTAATGTCACGTCCTCGCTGTCGACTTTGAAAAGCATCCAAACATGTTTGCGTGTGCTATAGCTCGATCCTTTCCAAAGTATTCCGGATACGCGCAATGGAGCCAAATCGCCATAACGTCCAGTTGCAGGGGAATATACTTCACCATTCATTGGATTTAATCGCTTGCTCTCATCGTAGAATGGTTTGATAGCATGGGAACGATGCGGCGCATCAGGATTTCCCATCGCCAGCATGAAAGCCGCCCAATCGCTGGCAGTTGCAGATTGACGGATGGCTTCAAGCTCCGGATCGTCGGTTTTGTCGAGTTTTCTTAATTGACGCCATACGGTCACGCTCGGGCCGCCGATTTGCTGAAACTGACGAATACCCCAGGTATTGGCCCAGGCGGTAATGCGCTCGGCTGCTTTTACAGCATCATTGCCGTACAAATCCTGATCAAGTGCGAAGCCGTCGATATTCTTGGAGATGTACTTGGCAATGTAACCCACAGCCGTGCCTTTTGCTGGATCAATCGGTTCCGCTTTGAAACGGCGTTCTTGCGCTCCGGGTTCGTTACCATTATCCAGAAGAGCGTAATGACGCATGACTTTTCTCACAGCTTCGCGGTGTTTTTCCGGCATGAATAGTAGTAAGTGCCAATGCGGGGTGCCGTCGTGATGCGGTTCGACTACGCGAAAGCCATAAGGTTGAATACCCTGACGATGCAATTCAGCGCGGATCAATGACCAAATATGGGTGAGGTATTCGTGCGCTTGTAAAACGCTGGTGCCGTCATAGCGTGGATTGGTTACGCCATGATGCAGACACGCATGCATGCGCGAAGGGGTGGTGACCGTATAGAATTCGCCCACATGCCCAAGATGATCGGCCACCATTTCAAAACCTCTGATACGGGTCATCAATTCAGCACGGCGAATTGCTGGATTGGATACCGAACGATCGGCTAGGGTCTGCAGGGAAAAAATATCGCCGTTCTGGTTACTTACAAAATTCGTGGCCAGATACAAACGATTTCTTTCCTTTTGTTTGCGCTTAGCGTGAATGGTGTAGTCGCTGGCATACGTGCCACGAAGGCGGCTGACCAGCTCGATATTTCTGGCTATGGTTTCAATCTTGCGTAGTCGCAATATTTTGATTCTGCGAAACCACCAGTGATGACAGCACATGCGGTTCAGAGCAGGTTCCAGATTATCGCCTTTGACGGATGGCCGCTTGACTTGATAGTGATCGACTATGCGCAAACAGGCTTGATAGGCATCAGAAGGGGATTTTGCGCGGTTGCGTGCCACATAACATTTTTCTGCATAACGCCGGGCGGCATTGAGCAATTCTTCATGATCAGCGCATAGATTCAAATCTTCAATGCGCAGCTGATTATAAATATCTTGCAGTTCATGGTTTGCTTGCTCAAAAGTGGAACGTTCAGCTGTTTTGATGTAGTGAGCCGCCAAATCTCCCGCAATCGGGGAAAGCTCGGTGAAAATATGGCGCCGCATGCGACGGCAATTTTCTGTCCCATAGGCTGCGGTGTGATTATCGGCAAAAACGACTTGTGCCAATTTTGTGTCATTTTTGTGCCACAACCGAGGCCTTTGGAGACCATCCGGGACTAAGGGGGAATTTGTGAGACCGGTACTAAGACCCTGTTTTATATGGGTCTTAGTTGGTCTAAGGTGGTCTGAGTTAGACCGGAAGTTGGTGGAGACGGCGGGAATCGAACCCGCGTCCGCAAGCCCTCTACAGACAGTTCTACATACTTAGCCATGTTATTTAGTTTGACCTGGCAACCGCCAACTGGCAGGCTGATGACAGGCGAGTTACCTTGCGTTTAACGTTTTATAAAGTAACCCTATAAAACGCGATCCTCGTTAGTAACTCTGCTGTCTGTTGCCAGACCCAACGTTGAGGCCCATCGGTGCAGAGGCTAGCCGAATTAAGCGGCTAAAGCGTAGTTTTCGTCGTTTGCGACTATTGTTTTCAGATGGATTTGCGAGGTAATCTGATCCTCGGTATGCCCTGCGCTGCTTTGTAACCCACGTCGAAACCAGATCGTCCCCGGTATTCGTTTTGGTAGTGCTAGGATGGTGATGAAATCTAAAAGTTCAAGCTCTGCGTTAATATTCTAACAGAATTAATAAGTATTTCTTTACAGATGAACCAGCAATTCTTCGGGGTGATCGATCAGGTGATGCGCACCCCAGGTTTCCGGTGCTTGATCAATGCCCAAATAGCCATAGCGTGCAACGATAGATTGCATGCCGGCTGCCAGACTGGCTTGAACATCGCGAATGTCGTCTCCTAAATAAATGCAGCGAGCAGGGGAAATGGTCATTTTGTTGCTGGCTGCCAGGAGTGGTGCAGGGTGTGGCTTGGTATGAGCGGTTTCGTCGCCACATATGACACAGGCAACTCGCTGTCCTAACCCAAGTGTTTGGATGAGTGGATGTGCAAAACGAGCAGGTTTGTTGGTGACAATGCCCCATGGTATATTCATCATTTCCATTTGATTCAACAACGCTTCTACGCCCGGAAACAAACAAGTGTCGTGACACAGGCGTTGGGTATAAAAATCCAGAAATTCATCGCGCATGAATTCATAGCCTTCATCGCCTGGTTTGATATTAAAGCCGAGCCCTAGCAATCCTCGTGACCCAGCGGACGCCAACGGACGGATCTGTTCAATGGGGAGTTCGGACAGGCCTCGTGCAGTGCGCTGCCGGTTTAAGGCGTGACCAAGATCAGGCGCAGTGTCGGCCAAGGTTCCGTCAAAATCAAAGAGAACAGCTTCAATCATTAAAGTACTTGCTGAGGCTAATGGAAGTTAGCTGCGGTAAGCCATGATGTAGTTGACATCGGTATCCTCTTCCAATGCATAAATTTTGGTGATGGGATTGTATGTCATGCCGATCAGTTTTTCATAGGTCAGGCCGGCATTACGCGCCATGCGAGCTAGCTCGGAAGGTTTGATGAATTTTGCGTACTCATGTGTACCGCGCGGTAATAGATTTAAAATATATTCCGCGCCAATAATGGCAAACAGGTAGGATTTCGGGTTGCGATTGATGGTTGAGAAAAATACCCAGCCATTGGGTTTGGCTAACTCTGCGCATGCCCGAATAACGCTCATTGGATCGGGCACATGCTCAAGCATTTCCATGCAAGTGACAATATCATAATGCTGTGGTTTTTCTTGCGCCAATGATTCCACGGTAATTTTGCGGTAATCAACGTCATAGCCGCTTTCCAACAGATGCAGCTTAGCAACCTTGAGCGCTTTATCACTGAGATCAATGCCGGTGACATGCGCGCCCATCGATGCCATGCCTTCGGATAGAATACCGCCGCCACAACCGACGTCTAGTATGGTTTTTCCCATTAATCCATTGGTCAGATCATTAATGTAGTTAAGACGTAATGGATTGATTTCATGTAAGGGTTTAAATTCACTGTGCGGGTCCCACCAGCGGTGAGCAAGTTGGCTGAATTTTTCAAGCTCCAGCGGATCCGCGTTGATACCGTCATTTTCCATATGTGCTCCTTTAAAGCAATTGTTGTGACGTTGCTGCGATACGTTCTTGCCACATGGTTGCGCGATAGTGCAGCTCAGCTTGGTTAAGCGTCGTCAATTCTTTATCTTCAAGCAGTATTCTACCATTTACCCACACATGGCTCACGTGTTCGCGGCTAGCAGCGTAGACTAAATGTGAAACGGGATCATAGCAAGGAGTAAGATTAAGATGAGAGAAATTAATAGCTGTTATATCAGCTGCTTTGCCAATGGTTAATGAGCCGGTGGATTCACCTAATCCTAGAGCATTAGCGCCGTTCAGGGTGGCCATTCGTAGCACTTGATGCGCGGGGAGGGTGTCAGCCTGGCCACTATTTGCTTTAGCCAGCAATGCTGCGAGACGCATTTCTTCAAACATATCTAAACGATTATTGCTGGCTGCGCCGTCTGTACCCAGACCGATATTGACGCCTTGATTGACTAACGTTGGAATGGGCGCAAATCCGCTGGCCAATTTCATGTTCGATGAAGGGCAGTGAGCAATGCTGCAATTATATTGATGTAATAGTTTAATTTCATGATCGTTCAGATGCACCATGTGCACGGCAATTAAATTGGGACTGAGCAATCCTAATTGTTGTATACGCTCTAAGGGTCTTACGCCGCTAGATTCCATGCTAATTCGAATTTCATCCTGCGTTTCGTGCAAATGGATATGAATCGGTGCATCCAATTGTTCTGCATAAGTCAAAATGCTGCCGAAGGTTTTGTCGCTGACAGTATAAGGCGCGTGAGGTGCGAAGCAGAAGGATAACAGCGGATTATATTGATACTTGTCGCGCAATTCCAATCCTTTGGCCAGATAATCATCTGCATCGCTGGCATAAGCTGTTGGGAAATCAATGACAATCATACCGATAGCAGCGCGCATCCCTGAGCTTGTCGCAGCTTGCGCACAGGATTCAGGGAAAAAATACATGTCATTAAAGCAAGTGATGCCTCCTTTGATCATCTCGGCACAGGCAAGCTGGGTACCATCCAGTACAAATTGTGCGTTAACATACTGATTCTCTGCCGGCCAGATATGTTTATTGAGCCATTCCATCAGGGGTAAATCATCAGCAAGTCCTCGCATGAGAGTCATGGCGGCATGAGTGTGCAGGTTGATCAATCCCGGAATCAGTGCATGATCGTTTAGAGTGAATGTTTGTTGTGGTTGGTAACGCTGGCTGGCTTCGGCAATCGGAAGGATATTTTTGATGATGCCGTGATCAATTGCAATGGCATATTGATTCAATACAATTTTAGCGGGCTCAATAGGAATAATCCATTTCGCTTCAATTAGTGTATCAATTTCTTCCCGATTACTCATTTGCTGGTAATAAGAAAAAAGCCCTGCGGAACATGCAGGGCTTTTTTAGTAAGAATAAAAAAATAATTTGGCTTATCGGGTGCCTGCTACTTCAATTTCAACCCGGCGATCGGGTGCTAAACACTCAATCAACGCTTTGGATTTTCTTTCACCGGCACAACTGTTGCCTGTTACTGGATTGGCTTCGCCTTTACCATCAACAAAGATGAGGCTTGGATCTATACCTCTTGATACCAGATGGGATTTTACCGATTCGGCGCGACGTAGCGAGAGTGCTTTGTTGTATTCATCTGATCCAATGCGATCAGCATAGCCTACAGCAATAATAAGGTCATATTTTACACCCTCTATGCCTGTAACAAATTCATTTAGAGATTGAATTCCATTGGGTTTTAATTTAGAGCTATCAAAATCAAATAACGCATCGGCAGAAAAGGTGATTTTTTCAGGTGCCGTTTTAACAGGCACTGGTGCAGGTGCTTCCGCAACTACTTCTGGTTTCTTGACCAGATCCGGATCACATTCATGAATGGCCATGGCCGGTGTCCAGTAGCTGGTGCGCCAGCATAATCCGGTTGAATTTCTTGCAACCTCACCACGGCCATCAATACCGTAAGCTTGCGGCTTAGTTGCTGCGGTATCTGTCGCCGATTGATCTGTATTTGCTTCTTGTGCCAAGACAGCACCAGAAAACATTGCTGGTATAAGAACCATTCCAATAAGAGTATTTTTGGCTGATATTTTTTTCATGATGTTGTCCTTTTAGTGAAAACTGTGTTTCTGAGAATTCTATCGGCAATGCAAATAAATGCTTTACCATTACAATTGAAAGTCTTTGCTATTCTACTACTTCGAGCTAATTAGTGTTCTATTATCAGTTTGTTTGTATATTATCGCAAATTAATATGTTGTTTAATTACAACAAAGCTGCGTTGTGCATTAAAGTGAAATGAATGAATTAATATGCTTAAGTAATAGAAATTATATGGTTTTTATATTAATAATCGAATCCGCGTTTCACTGAAAAGAGAAATATTTCTTTGTTTCATTTGTTATTGTGGCAATTAAGCCAAAACAGGCGGGTTCGGAGTTATTCGAAATATACTATCGATCGAGCCATTCAAACTGTGCGATCTTGCGATTAGTTCATTAGTTAAGTGATTTATTATGCGATTATTAGGTGATTATAGGAATTTACTGATATGGTCGATGTGACGGAGCAGGTAACTTTGTCCACACAAAATCTGTATCGTAATTTCGGACATTGCATTGCGGTATGTGATGTTAACTTGCAATTAAGGCGAGGGGAAGTATTAGGGTTACTCGGACCTAATGGTGCAGGTAAAAGCACCACCATGCGCATGTTGACGGGAAATCTTGCGCCAAGCAGCGGCAGTATAGAAATCTGTGGCATTGACTTATTGAGTAAGCCGTTAGAAGCCAAGCTGCGTTTAGGTTATCTGCCTGAGATTCCACCGCTTTATTTCGATATGACAGTCAACGAATATTTATTGCTGGTTGCTCGATTACATCGTGTTAACAAACAAGTTATGCAGATTGTATTGAAAAATGTAAAGCAACGCTGTGGCTTACGAGATCAGGGGAAGTATTTGATCGGAACGTTATCCAAGGGCTTCCAGCAGCGGGTTGGTATTGCGCAAGCGATTATACACAACCCGGACGTGATTATATTGGATGAGCCTACGGTTGGTCTTGATCCTAATCAAATACAAGAAATAAGACTATTAATTAGAGAATTGGGTACAACGAGCAGTGTTATTTTATCAACGCATATTTTGCCTGAAATTGAAAATGTTTGTGACAGAGTTCAAATCATGCATAAAGGAGCAGTAGTTTTTGATAAAACCATGATCGAGTTGCGACAACAGGATGCGAGTTTGGAAGAAATATTTACGCAGCTTACACGATCATGAATAAACAGAGATATTTGCCATGCTAGCAACTATTATCCGTAAAGAATTAAGTATGCTGTTTATTTCTCCTTTGGCCTGGATATTGCTTGCGTCAATCCAACTCGTGTTTGCAGGTTTCTTTTTGATGCGATTGGATGCTTTCCTTGAAATACAATCACAATTACTGCAGGTGATCAATTCTCCGGGAATTACGGAAGTTGTTATTTCTCCTAGCTTTGCATTAGCAGCAATTATTTTATTGATGATAACACCGATATTATCGATGCGTTTACTGGCTGAAGAACGCCGTAACCATACCCTGATCTTACTTATTTCTGCGCCTGTTTCTATTATCGATATCGTATTGGGTAAGTTTCTCAGCATAATGATTTTTTTTGCGCTCGTGATTATGCTGATAATTGCGTTATCCATATCATTGCGGATAGGAGGCATGTTGGATTTGGGCTTGTTACTCAGCAATGCCATAGGATTGCTTTTGCTGACTGCATGCTTCTGTGCGCTAGGTCTTTATATTTCAAGTTTAACGGTACAACCGGTGATTGCTGCAATTGGTTCTTTGGGCATGTTATTGGGGTTGTGGATGATTGATCTGATTGCAAATGAGACAGATGGTTGGATGCACTATATCTCTTTGCTGAAGCATTTCAGATATTTTAATCAGGGTTTGATTGATACCTTAAGTATCGCTTATTTTATATTGTTTATCGTGACCTTCTTGGTATTGACAATTCGTCATCTGGATCGAGAACGTTTACATGGATAAATGAACGATACGTGTGACGATCATGCTGAATAAAAAATTACGGTGGCATTACCGGATACAGAATGGCGTATTTGTTATCCTGTTATTATTATTGATCGCAATGCTTGGTTTTGTCGCGGTGCAATATCGTTTTCAATGGGATATCAGCCAGAATGGACGTAATAGTCTGAGTGAAACCAGCATTGAAATTCTACAAAAACTGCATGCCCCAATCCTAGTTACGGCTTATGCAACTGAACAACATGCACAGTTAGGTGATATACGAAAAATTATTACCGATTTTTTTGCGCTTTATCAGAGAGTAAAACCGGATCTTTCTCTAACGTTTGTTGATCCGGTCGAACAGCCTGTACTGACACAACAAGCTGGTGTGAAGGTCAATGGTGAATTGGTAATCAAATATAACCAAAGGACTGAGCATCTTACTACTATTAATGAACAAGCATTCTCTAATGCTTTGATGCGCCTGGCACGAGCAGAAGATAAATTGATCGTTACATTGAGCGGTCATGGAGAGCGCCGGTTAGAGGGGGATGCTAATTACGATTTAGGTGAATTCGGCAAACACCTTCATACCAATGGTTTTCGTCGTCAAGCAACAAATCTTGCGATTGAGCAGGATATCCCCATGAATGCAAACCTACTGTTGATTGCCTCACCTCAGACTGATTTGCTGCCGGGAGAGGTCGATAAGCTTCTGAATTATATTGACCAAGGTGGCAATTTGTTATGGCTGGTTGACCAGGAATCACCACGTGGATTATTGCCGTTGACGGAAAAGTTGCGTTTAACGCTTACGCCCGGCGTTGTGATTGATCCTCAGGCTGGTCAACTTAAAGCACCGATTACATTTTCCCTGGGTGCAATTTATGGGCGGCATGCAATAACGAATAATTTTAATTATATTACGGTATTTCCTTATGCGCGTCAGATTACAATAAATGAAAATGAAGATTGGAGTAGCGTTGCATTGGTTGAAGTAGCTCAACAAGGATGGGTCGAAACCGGTGATCTGAATGGAAGCATTACGTTTGATCAAGCAACTGATGTGCCTGGTCCGATCACTATAGCGGTTGCATTGACACGCAATATCAAGGATCGTGAACAACGCATTGTCGTTGTTGGCAGTGGACACTTTCTTGCCAATACGTATTTGGGAAATGGGAGCAATCTGGATTTTGGCATTAATCTGGTTAATTGGTTGACCGATGATGAAGAATTAATGGTGATACAGCCACGTGCAACGATTGATAGCAGTCTGATTTTGAGTGAATCTGAACTTACTTGGATTGCCGTGGGGTTTCTTATATTACTACCAACCTTTTTCTTGGCATCCGGTTTTTTTATTTGGTGGCATCGTAGAAGAATAACAAAATGACGCATCACTCCCGTTTAAATCTGATTATGCTGATTACTATCGGCGGATTAGCGATATTTCTCTACTTTAGACCACAATCTGCTGCGATTCAGCAATATCCTATTTCTACCACTACTGCTGATGCAGTACAGAGCTTACGCATCCTGAATAAACATCAAGAAATTGTTCTCAAGCAATCGAATAATCAATGGCACTTGAGAGAGCCCATAGAAGCACGTGCGGATGAGGAAAAAATCGGAAAAATTCTGGAAATTTTAATGGCAAGTAGTTATCAGCGTCTTGCATTGGAAGATCTGGAGCGTTTTGGTCTGGATCAACCTTATCTTCAACTGCATGCAGATAATGAATATTTTGGTTTTGGCGGATTTTCACCGACAACCAATCAGCAATATCTTGCGACCAATGATTTTGCTTACTTGATTTCACCCCGTTATGCGCTGGCACTTCCGTTAACTGTCAGCGATCTGATTAGCCCCGAATTGCTAGTGCCCGACGAAATTCCTGTCAGGTTTGAAATGGAGCAATGGACAGCAGAATTTCAAAATGGCGAATGGCGTATAAGCAAACATTATTCTGATGATGGGTGTGGTAATGAAATACTGACAAAGTGGATTCAATTGTGGCAAACTGCCCGTGCTGAAGCACTGAAATTAGAGAATGAGCTTGATTCTGATTGGATCGAAACGGGTGTTATTCGAATCAGCCTGCAAAGTGGAAAAGTAATAGAGTTTAAGATTCTACAAAATAAATATTCACTCGTGCTGTTGCGCATGGCAGAAGGGATTGGTTATCAGTTTCCGGCTAAATTGGGACAGCGGTTAATTAGCCCTCGTGCTATAGTGCTGAACCAATAAATTTCTGAACACTGATGCCGGAATTACCAGAAGTTGAGACAACAGGTCGTGGTATTGCCCCGCATCTGACTGGTCAAGTGATTGCAAACGTAATTATTCGTAATTCGATGTTACGTTGGCCAATACCGGAAAATTTACCTGCATTATTGCCGGGATTGACGATTCAAACAGTGACGCGTCGGGCTAAATATTTACTGTTGGATTGCGGTAAAGGAGTGCTGATTCTTCATTTGGGTATGTCAGGCAGTTTACGTATTTTATTGCCAGAATTAATACAATTATCGGAATTCCCGCGTAAGCATGATCATTTTGATTTAATTCTTAATAATCAAACTGTACTCAGACTGCATGATCCGCGTCGCTTTGGTGCCGTGTTATGGTATGTAGGGAATATTGCGCAGCATCCGCTTCTGATGAACTTGGGTCCGGAGCCGTTGACAGCAGATTTTAGTGCGCAATATTTATTTAGAGAAACCAGGGGATTGCGAACGTGTATCAAGCAAGCTCTGATGAATAGTCGTATAGTAGTGGGTATTGGTAATATTTACGCAAATGAAGCTTTGTATTTAGCCGGAATCAATCCTAAAGTAACCGCTGGTAGAATCGGAATAGGGCGTTATGAAAAGTTGGTTCAAGCGGTCAAGCATACTTTGCAGTTGGCAATAGAAGCTGGAGGTAGCAGTTTGCGTGATTTTGTGCACAGTGATGGAGCCCGGGGGTATTTTCAACAGCAATATTGGGTTTATGGACGTAGTGGTAAACGATGCAAGCAATGTTCAAATATAATCAAGCAGATTAAGCAAGGCCAGCGTTCCAGTTTTTACTGTTCAGGTTGTCAGCATTGAAGAAGATTTACAACTCGAATCGAGTTGTAAATCTTTTGCGAGAGTTATCTGACCGAATAAATTTCAGGAGCTTGTTCCCATCTTATTGGATTGAAGGAATTTTTTAATATGCAGGTTCTTTCTTTTTATTGATGAGTCAATCAACTAATTACAATGTTATGAATATTACATTCATTGGTGGCGGTAATATGGCCTCTGCATTAATCAGCGGATTGTTGCAACAAGGTTTTATAGCAGAGCAACTGTATGTGGTCGAAATTAATGTAGAAAACTGCGAAAAGCTAAAGCTTGAATTTGGTATTCTGGCTACGAGTGATCTTGCCGAGGGTGTCGCAAAGAGTGACGTTATTTTGTTATCTGTGAAACCCCGGCAATTACATGAGTTGACTCAGGATCTTCTGCCCTTGTTAAAGGATCAATTGTTAATATCGATTGCGGCCGGCATTCGTGCATCAGATATTATGCGTTGGCTGGGTGGTTATAAAAGAGTGGTGCGCGCTATGCCGAATACGCCCTCACTGGTGCGCTCAGGTGTTACGGGTCTTTATGCTGCTGCAAGTGTGAATGAATTGGATAGAAAAAATGCCGAGGCGATTTTAGCTGCGGTGGGTTCGACACTGTGGGTAGTAGAAGAAGAAATGTTACATGCAGTGACCGCAATTTCTGGGAGCGGCCCCGCCTATATTTTTTATTTTATTGAATCCATGCAGCAAGCAGGGATAGAATTAGGGTTAACACCGGTTCAAGCCAGACAGCTCAGTTTGCAGACTTTCTTGGGTGCTAGTAAGTTAGCTAGTTTAAGTGATGAAGATGTGATTACGTTGCGCGCTCGGGTAACTTCAAAAGGTGGCACTACCGAACGGGCGATTCAAGCTATGGAAAAAAGTGATATTAAGCATAAGATCATGGTTGCTATTCATGCTGCAAGTGATCGTTCCCATGAAATGAGTGATGAGTTCGGTAGAAAATAAGGCTTAAGAAATCAATTGGTAATTGCTTAACAAGTCATTGAGAAGTGCTTTCTTTTTCTTCCCAACAGATCGATATAAAGCAAAAGCAGACAAAAAGAAAAATTTATGTTTTTCTTCTTTATCTGTAGTGCTGTAACGCAACACAGATAGCTTCTCAATGGTTTTGTCAACTATTACGTTTTCTAGGGAATATCTATGTCAAATCAGATTCTGGTTTTTCTTCTTGATACCATTTTGGGATTATTTTCTTTGGCATTATTGCTGCGTTTTTATTTTCAATTATTGCGTGTTCCTTACTACAATCCGGTATCTCAGTTTTTGATCGCCGTGACTGACTTTATTGTAAGGCCTACCCGTCGTTTTATTCCCGGCTGGGCAGGGATTGATTTATCTACATTGATGCTTGCCTGGTTACTGGAATGTGTCGTCGTGACCATCATGTATGTGATGCAAGGGTATGACTTTGAGGCTAATATTATTACCTCATCAGGGGTAATTGGATTGCTGGGTATTGTCGAAATTATTAAAACGACCCTGTATATTGTATTGGTGATGATTATCGTGCAAGCTGTTCTGTCCTGGGTTAATCCGCACAGTCCGCTGGCGCCATTGTTGGACAGTTTTACGCGTCCATTCCTCAGTGTTTTTCGTAAATATATTCCGCCTATTGCTAATGTAGATTTGTCGCCATTATTTGTGCTAATTTTAATTCAAGTACTGTTAATGTTGATTGCAGGGGTACATGTGGAAATCGCTGCAATGCTGTTATAGAAATGCCGCAAATGAGTTGGTATCGATATGATGGAACAAACAATCTTGTTCTGACACTGCATATTCAGACTGGCGCGAAAATTACTGAGGCAGCAGGCTTACTCGGAGATGCTCTTAAAATAAGACTTGCAGCTGTGCCTGTGGAAGGTAAGGCGAACTCGACATTGATTAAATTTCTTGCAGCGCAGTTCGATGTGCCGATTGGACAAGTAAGATTGAAACAGGGTGGCAAATCACGCCATAAAGTAATCGTGATCCATCGATCTGTGCATGATCCAAGAGTATTGTTTAATATAGGAGGGATTATTAATGAATAACTCATCTGATAAAATACGATGGATTTGATTTTATGGCGTCACGCCGAAGCTGAGGAAGGTTTTCCCGATGCGGCTCGTAAGTTGACCGCGGAAGGATTAAATCAGGCGAAGTGTATGTCGGATTGGCTTAAATCTAAATTGCCGAAAAATACTAAAGTGATAGCAAGTCCAACGCAGCGTACACAGCAAACAGCAACGGCACTATGCTCCGATTTTATAACGGAAGCTGCAGTTGGCCCAGGTGCAAATGTACATGATATTCTTACTGTGGCTGACTGGCCTAATTTCCAGGGAGCGATTGTAATTGTCGGTCATCAACCCACATTGAGGAATGTGGCCAGTTATCTGATTCCAACTATTCCTGTAGCGTTGAGTGTGAAAAAAGGTTCTGTTTGGTGGATTCGATATCAGAAAAATAAGAGAGGATTTGAACCAGTATTGCATACTGTGATCTACCCTGAGATGTTAGGAATAAATTGAGGTTAATATCGTACTTATTGACGCTGTATATGCCTAGAATAATTCTGTTCAATAAACCATACGGTGTGATTTGCCAATTCACACCAACATGTGGACATCGATCGCTGCAGGATTTTATACCTTTCGCAGGTTTTTATCCTGCGGGTAGATTGGATGCCGATAGCGAAGGCTTAGTGTTATTAACAGATAATGGTAAGCTGCAGGATAAAATTTGCAGTCCAAAGTATAAACTACCTAAAACTTATTGGGTTCAAGTGGAAGGTAAACCCGATGATGTCGCACTCAATGCAATGCGCCGTGGTATAGTTCTCAGTGATTTTAAAACAAAATCGGCGCAGGTAAGCTTGATGAGTGAACCCAGTTTTATCTGGGATAGGCAACCCCCCATTCGTTTTCGCAAGAGTATTCCGACTACTTGGTTATCTTTGATCCTTAAGGAAGGGAAGAATCGTCAGATAAGACGGATGACGGCGGCGGTATTTTTTCCTACATTGCGATTAATTCGTTATGCAATTGGTCTGCATACACTGAAGGGTATTGCACCAGGAGAATGGCGTATGCTTGCTGCTTCTGATATAAACTAAGATGAGTATTACCAGTCTTTTCTGAAATTTTTATAATAACGAGTTTTTGCTAAGGATTAGAGTATGATGTCTTATTTGAATATATCCACTTGTGAATAGCAAACTGAAAAGATTGATATTTCTTTTCACATAAGTGATAGTGTAATATTTTAACTGAAAGTGATACGGTACCGAATAAAGAGGTAGGGTATGTAGTAGTTTTTTGATACAAATAAAAGGGATTGATTGAATTAAATATTGATGTATAAAATGTAATTTTTTATTGGATAGGCCGATGCTATGTTGTATCGGGTCTTTAACAGGATGATAACCATATGATTTATGATTTTCTTAATTTAATTTCGGGTGTGGTGGATATGCCGTGGTGGGGTTATATTGTTATTACCCTGATTTTTACACATATTACAATTGCTGCTATTACAATTTACTTACATCGTCATTCGGCGCACAGAGCTTTGGAGTTACATGCCATACCAAGTCATTTTTTTCGTTTCTGGCTCTGGCTGACGACTGGAATGGTTACAAAGGAATGGACAGCAATTCATCGCAAGCATCATGCAAAGTGTGAAACCAAGGAGGATCCACATAGTCCGGTTGTTTACGGTATCGAAAAAGTATTAGCAGAAGGTTCGGAACTCTATAGAGCAGAAGCTAAAAATGCGGAGACTCTGAAGAGATATGGTTATGGTACTCCTGATGATTGGCTGGAGCGTAATGTGTATAGCAGGCATAGCGCCAAAGGCGTTGCGCTTATGTTGATTATTAATGTGATTTTATTTGGTCCGATTGGGATTACTATTTGGGCTGTTCAAATGTTATGGGCTCCTGTTTTTGCTGCAGGTATCATTAACGGTGTTGGTCATTATTGGGGATATCGTAATTTTCAAGCGGAAGATGCCAGCAAGAATATTGTTCCTTGGGGTATTTTGATTGGTGGAGAGGAGTTACATAATAATCATCATGCATATGCGACATCTGCACGCTTATCGAATAAGTGGTATGAGTTCGATATCGGTTGGATGTATATTCGAATTTTGGAAATGCTGGGGCTTGCAAAAGTCAAAAAGGTTGCGCCTAAATTGCGTATTGATCAGGCGAAAACTCAATGTGATTCAGATACCTTGCAAGCTGTTATTTCTCATCGATATGAAGTTCTTGCAAAGTATACGAAATCATTAAAAGCAACTTTTTCAAAGGAAATGATTCATTTGAAAGAAGCAACAATTCACTATGGAGTGGACAGTTCTACTTTAAAGCGCTGGGTTCTGGCCGATTCTAAAACCTTGCAAGATCATGAGCGCGAGAAGCTGACCCAAGTGCTCAGTAACGCTAAAACTCTCGATAAAGTCTATACTATGCGAGATGAGTTAGCTCAGATATGGCAAAGATCTACTGCCACAACGGAAGAATTGGTTAAACAATTGGAAGATTGGTGTCGACGTGCGGAGGAGAGTGGAATTGAAGTACTGAGAGTATTCTCTCAGCGACTACGGTGTTATGCTTGATGTTCTGAAAAGACGAAATTAAGCCCGCATATGCGGGCTTTTTTTATTATTACTTCAGTTTTGTTTCTTTATATAGGACATGTTTACGTACAACCGGATCAAATTTCATAAATTCCATTTTTTCAGGCTTAGCCCGTTTGTTTTTAGTGGTCGTATAAAAATGCCCCGTTCCAGCTGAGGATTCAAGTTTTACTTTTTCACGCATAACGACGATAACTCCTTGATTGATCTTCTTGGCAGGTCTTTAAATGTTTTTTCCTTCTAATCGCATTTTAACCAATACTGCATCTATACCATTCTTATCGATAGTACGAAGTGCCGCATTGGTTAACCGCAGCTTAATCCAGCGATTCTCACTTTCAACCCAGAATTTTCGGTGTTGCAGATTAGGTAAAAAACGTCTTTTGGTTTTATTGTTTGCGTGAGAAACATTATGACCAGACATTGGTTTCTTGCCCGTTACTTCACATACTCGTGCCATATAGCGCACTCCAGAATTCTTAAAAAGAAGAATTATATCCTGATTTGAAGCATTTGCTCAAATTAAATCATGTTCGGAAAATGAAAGAGCAGTGCCGTTACCTACAATAAAGTGATCCAATACTTGAATGTCAACTAGAGACAATGCTTGTTTTAAGGATTGAGTTAATACTTTATCGGCATGACTAGGTTCGGCAATGCCCGAAGGATGATTATGCGCAAAGATAATTGCAGCTGCATTATGATATAAGGCACGCTTGATAATTTCCCTGGGGTAAACGCTGGCTTGCGTCAATGTCCCACTAAATAATTCTTCGGTAGCAATAGCATGATTCTTTGCGTCAAGAAAAATGCCAATAAATACTTCGTGTTGTTTATTTGCCAAGCTCAGTCGTAGAAAATCTCGAACCAGTCTAGGTGAATTCATGGCATTACCGCACTTTAGCTCTTCACCTAAGGCACGGCGAGCCATTTCTAATACCGCTTGCAATTGAGCATATTTAGCCATACCCATTCCGGGAAGTTGACAAAAATTTGGCTGACTGGCTGCAAAAACATTGGTTAAGCTGCCAAAATGTAAAAGTAATTCTCTTGCGAGATCTACAGCACTTTTACCGCTAATGCCGGTACGCAAAAATATAGCCAATAGTTCTGTATCAGAAAGTGTTGAAGCACCTTTCTGTAACAGTTTTTCACGTGGTCGTTCAGATACGGGCCAATTTGTAATTGCCATAAGCTATGATGTGGTACACAGTGATGTAAAATAAGACCAGGGTTTGTCATTAGCGTTATTAGTGAAGCTAACGTGACTAGCCATTATTGATAGGATACGGCATTAGTGCGATCAAATTGAGTCGAAGGAATGTTTTAGTATGCATTCTAGGTAATTTATCGTATTACAAAATTAAATTTATTCGAGATATCATTTGTAATGAAAATAGGAGCATCGACTGTATCAAAGAAGCGTTTGCTGTTGGGGGTAACCGGCGGTGTGGCCGCTTACAAAACAGCGGAATTGGCGCGCCTATTAACTCAGCATGGAATTAATGTGCAGACAATAATGACCGAAGCAGCTTGTCGTTTTATGGGTCCCGCAACTTTCCAGTCATTGACTGGAAATTCTGTTTACACTGATTTGTGGAAAACCAATGCCGCGCATAATATGGCGCATATTGATCTATCCCGCAACGCCGACATGATTTTAGTGGCTCCAGCCAGCGCAAATTTTATAGGTAAGCTTGCCAATGGATTGGCAGATGATCTGCTATCGGTATTATGCATAGCACGTGATTGTCCGCTCATGATAGCACCGGCAATGAATCGTCAAATGTGGGAGAGTCCTGCAACAAGGCGTAATTTGTCATTGTTACGTCAGGATGAGGTAAAAATAATTGGTCCAGCCTGTGGCGAACAAGCTTGTGGTGAAATAGGGATGGGGCGCATGGCAGAAGTAAGTGAGCTGGTAGAAGCGGTGCAAATTGCTTTCCAAGCTGATACATTATTACAGGGTAAAAATATTTTGGTGACAGCCGGGCCTACTTATGAAGCGATTGATGCTGTCCGAGGAATTACCAACAATAGTTCGGGAAAAATGGGATACGCTGTTGCTAAAGCTGCATTAGAAATGGGCGCAAGAATTACTCTGATTTCCGGGCCAACGTGTTTATCACCGCCTAAAGTTGATAAGTTTATTTCAGTAGTAAGTGCAGAAGAAATGTTGCATGCGGTACAAGCAGAAGTATCGCAAGCTGATATTTTTATCAGTGTCGCTGCTGTGGCTGATTACCGTGCCGCAAGCATCAAGCAACAAAAACTAAAAAAATCGCCCGCCAATCTGTTGATTGAATTAACCCCTAATCCGGATATTCTGATGACAGTATCTACATCACCCAATCCGCCTTTTTGTGTTGGTTTTGCAGCGGAAACAGAAAATCTCGAGAAGAATGCAGCGGCGAAAAGAAATAAGAAAAAATTACCTTTGCTAGTTGCCAATCTGGCTCAGGATGCGATTGGTTCCGATGAGAATGAGCTAATTTTGCTGGATGACGAAGGCAAACATGTCCTTCCTAAGGCAGCAAAAATTGCACAAGCGCGGCGTCTGATGACGCATATTTACTCACTGTATGACAAACTTAAGAAAAATGATGAAAAGAATTGATATCAAAGTTCTCGATGATCGTTTAAATGAACAATTTCCAGCATATGCGACGCCAGGCTCAGCCGGTTTGGATTTGCGTGCGTGTATTGAGCACCCATTGACGATCAATCCAGGAGAAACTAATCTCATTCCAGCGGGTATCGCAATACATTTAGCGGATACTGGATTGGCGGCACTGGTCTTGCCACGCTCTGGATTAGGCCATAAGCATGGAATCGTACTAGGAAATTTAGTAGGCTTGATTGATTCAGATTATCAAGGGCAAATTCTGGTTTCTTGCTGGAATCGTAGCCAAACAGCTTTCTTCCTTAATCCACTGGAGCGAATTGCTCAACTTGTTGTGGTTCCCGTGATTCAAGTAGCGTTTAATCGAGTAGACAGTTTTGACTATAGCCACCGTGGTGAAGATGGGTTTGGCAGTACAGGGAAGCATTGATAAACTATTTTTGTTCTTATCGAGACTAGTGGTTTTTCTAATACTGCCGATTCAAATATGAAGTGCAACGCCTGATGTGAAGAATTGCTGATTAGGTGTTCTGTATCCAAGCCGTTTTCTAAGCCGATTGTTCAATCTTTCCATTGCTGTATTTATCTCCTGTTGTGTAATCGTGGTGAAGTTGCTGTTTTTGGGGAAGTACTGCCGAATTAGTCCATTGGTATTCTCGTTCGTTCCTCGTTCCCATGAAGCGTAAGGGTGGGCGAAATAGAAGTCCGCGTCCAATTGTTTGCTGATCTCCTCGTGTCCGGCGAATTCCCGCCCGTTGTCGGAAGTAATCGTATGCACCCGTTTTTGGTGTGGCTTGAGCAGGCGAGTGGTTGCTTTTATTACTGCCTCGGCGGTCTTCCGCTCCACCTTGCGAATCAGCGTGTATCCCGTCTTTCGCTCGACCAGGCTGACGATGGCCTGCCGGTGGTTCTTGCCGATGATGGTATCTGCCTCCCAGTCACCGATACGACTTCTAGCATCGACGATAGCCGGACGTTGCTCAATGGATGGGCGGTTGGGGATGATGCCGCGCCGGTCTGTCTTGCCATAACGCTTCCGGCGCTGCTTCTGACAGCGCAGATTCTTCCAAAGAATGCCACCGTTTCGTTTGTCGGCATAAACCCTCTGGTACACTGTCTCAATGCTGATGTCCGCATAGTTGCTGATCGGGTCTGGGCTCCATTGCAGCATGAGTTTCTCTTGCGCAAATTGCCAGGTTGCATCGTCTATCGCCCGCGCATTGATGGCTTTCCGCTCGACTGCTTTGTTATGCGCCTGGTTGGGGCGATAGCCACGCGCCCCGCGGTCACGGACTAACTCTCGGCTAATAGTTGATACGCTTCGGTCGATGGCGGTGGCGATCTCGCTTTGTGTGTGTCCCGCTTTCTTCAAGACGTATATCTGGTATCGCTCTTCTCGGGTTAGGTGTGTGTAGTTCATCTTTGCAATTTCGACTGGCTGGTCAAAAAGGCTCAGATGCTACCGCATCCAACCCCCCTGACCTGCGTTATTCAAAATTGCACTTCAAACTTGAATCCACCTCAAGAAACTTCACATTAACTTGCACATGATGTCCCGGAATTTGTTTTTCATGACGAATTGTTGGGATCGATCTTTTGGGCTGACGGTTTGGGAGGCGGTTGAGGCCGTGGCGCTTTAATACTCTATATGTACGCCACCAGGAGATATCTCGACACGGGGCGCATAAGCTCGCTTCCATTGATAAAACGTATCTCTTGGAATACCAAAATGCCTGCAGGTGAATGCAACATTGCCAGATGCGGCGGCGTGTTCGAATACTTTAGTTTACGAGAAATATCTCTTTGTGCTTGTAGATTTATCAACGACTTCTTGAAAACAATTCAATTTATCAAAACTGTCAACCGAAGTCGTAATATTCATAGATTAAGAGTCTCTTAATGAAAGCGTGGTAGCATTCCCTTGATTCCACGCATCATTTTTGCCATTCCCCCTTTATTCATCATCTTCATCATTTTCCTGGCTTGTTCAAATTGTGCTAGCAAGCGATTAACCTCTTGTACGGATACGCCTGCACCTGAGGCTATTCGGCGCTTTCTTGAGGCTTTCAAAATTTCTGGCTTTGCACGTTCTTGTTTGGTCATGGAATTAATAATACCTTCTGTCCGGTTAATTATTTTATCGTCCACTTTAACGTTTTGTGCCGCCTGACTAAATTGAGCAGGTAGTTTATCCATGAGGGCGCTCATTCCACCCATATTGCGCATCTGCTGAAACTGTGCTTTGAAATCATCAAGGTCAAATGCTTTACCCGATTTCATTTTTTTCATCAATTTCTCAGCTTCCTGCTGATCGGCGCTACGTTGAGCTTCCTCGATCAAACCGAGTACGTCACCCATACCCAGAATGCGGGATGCCATTCGATCAGGATGAAATGCTTCCAGGCCTGTCAATTTTTCTGCAATACCGGAAAATTTGATGGGTTTTCCCGTAATATGTTTGACAGACAACGCAGCGCCGCCACGTGCATCACCGTCAAGCTTGGTGAGGATGACGCCGGTTAATGGCAGCGCGTCAGAAAATGCTTTGGCAGTATTCACCGCATCCTGGCCTTGCATTGCATCAACAACAAACAAGGTTTCAATGGGGCGCAAAAGTGTTTCAAGTTCGCGGATTTCCTGCATCATTGCCTCATCAATACCTAACCGGCCCGCGGTATCAACAATCATAACTTCATGATGGTGTCTACGTGCATAATCTAATGCAGCGGAGCCAATTTGTCCGGGCTTCTGTCCTTCTTGAACAGGAAAAAAATCGGCACCGACCTGATTGGCTAGAAGTTCAAGTTGATGAATTGCAGCTGGACGATAAATATCACAGGAAACTAGCAATACTTTCTTCTTTTTGTTTTCCATCAGCCACTTGGCCAGTTTTCCGCTGCTAGTGGTCTTGCCGGCACCTTGCAGTCCTGCCATGAGAATAACTGCAGGCGGGACTGTGGCAAGATTAAGATCAGCCTTTTCTCCACCTATGATGGCAATTAATTCTTGATGAACCACTCCAACTAGAGTCTGTCCTGGAGTGAGGCTAGTCATCACTTCATGACCAATAGCTTTTTCTTTGACGCGCGCGATGAAATCTTTGACTACTGGTAAAGCCACATCCGCTTCCAGTAACGCTAAGCGAACTTCTCGCAAAGCATTCTGAATATTATTCTCGGAAAGCCTTGCTTCGCCGCGTAATGTCTTGATAACTCCACTGAGTCGATGAGTGAGATTGTCAAACATATTTAAGCCCCATAAATCAATAATTAGAGAACAAAATAATAATCCATCTTAATAAATATCAGGATCAGGTCTTTGAATTTGCTAAAGTGCCATGTAGACTAAACAATTATTTCGGCATATCAAATTTGAACTGTCAATGATCAGCATTTTAACTTATCTCGCGGCCTTTTTGCTTTATATACTGATTGGTTGGTTTTTTTGGCGAAATACATGGGGTCAAACGGCATCCAGAACGAATGATTATGTATTGGTGAAAGCTACATGGGGGCATTATGCGATGATTGTTCCGTTGCTACTGCATGCCCTAATACTTTATCAATCCATGTTTGTTGGTTCAGGACTTAGTTTTGGCTTGAGTAATGCGATCTCATCCATTGTTTGGTTGACGGCTTTCATTTATTGGTTCTCAGGATTTTTTAAACGTTTAGAAGGATTGCAGACTTTGGTTGCGCCTATCGCAGGAGTAGCGGCTATAGCAGTATTGCTGCCATTGTTTTTCCCATCCTTGCGTCCACTTGAGAATACTGAATTGCCAGCCTTCAAAGCGCACTTGCTGGTTGCAATGATGGCTTATAGCTTGCTGACAATAGCGGCATTACACGCATTGTTAATGACAGTAGTCGAACGCCAATTGCACCATCCCGCATCACGTTCAGTATTTCCCAATTTGCCACCGCTGCTGGCAATGGAAAAATTGCTGTTTCATATTATCTGGGTTGGGTTTATCTTACTCACGTTGACGCTCATGAGCGGTATCGTATTTTCGCAGGAAGTATTTGGTCAATCGCTGACGTTTTCTCATAAAACCCTATTTGGCTTTATCTCCTGGGGGGTTTTTGCAGCGTTATTGATAGGTAGGCAATTCTATGGGTGGCGAGGGCGTATTGCAATTCGTTGGACATTAATCGGATTCATTATATTATTACTAGCTTATATCGGCAGTAAATTTGTGCTGGAAATCATATTGAATCGCTATTAGGTTAATTAAATACTTCTATCTTCGGAAAAATCCGATAAATTTAGCTTTATGGTTTATGTAACATGAAGTTTTAATAGTGCAGAAAATCGGAAGCTCTTCGAACTGATTTTTCTCCATTTTACAGGACTGTAATGAAATCTTGAAGGATATCCCGATGGATAATTATCCGCAGCCCCGACAATCTCTTAACTAATTGATACACCCTTGACAGCGGTATGCCGAGCAATTGGATACCGCTGTTTTCATATCCTGTATGTCGTCAAAGCAATCTGGACAGATAGTTGCGTAGATTAAGAGATGGTTTGGCTCATCGGGATTGGATTAATTGATTTATCGGCATAAAACATCTGTCGCCGCATAGATAAGGTTCGCTGTTT